>JGI24710J26742_10000039_pt1 | contig 97336 bp, 46 predicted proteins | sample BioPla2DNA2_FD_26742 | JGI IMG/M metagenome (IMG submission 26742) | reverse complement strand
ATTGGAATGTAAATCGTGGCCCTACAATAAAACGCAACATCTAATATAATGTATCTAATCCAACCATATTGGAATGTAAATCATTAACGCAAGGCGGTATCCCCGCTATGCAAGAGGGTATCTAATCCAACCATATTGGAATGTAAATCGAATTAATACTATTGGTACCGGTTCTGTGCTTTCGGGTATCTAATCCAACCATATTGGAATGTAAATAAGGACTGCGTTGTCTCTAACGACACTTACCCATTTGGTATCTAATCCAACCATATTGGAATGTAAATGGCGATACTTTTGAAATGGATATAGCGTTTGTTAGTGTATCTAATCCAACCATATTGGAATGTAAATAATGGAAAAAATCTGATTTTCTGCAAATTGCCGAGGTATCTAATCCAACCATATTGGAATGTAAATTTCGGAATGATTAGCAAGTGCTTATGGTCTCTCTTCGTATCTAATCCAACCATATTGGAATGTAAATGGATACTTGGTTATGTAAGTTGGTTTGTTCCAGCTGGTATCTAATCCAACCATATTGGAATGTAAATAAAATCATTTGTGCAAGCAATAAAATCAGTTTTGTTATTTGTTGAAAAAGGAGGGAAAAATGAGGCTTCATTTATGCGCTTATGCCGTTTGGGTTTATTCCCGTCGCCAAAGGGACTTACTCAAAAGATAGGCTGTTTGTGAGAATCACTAATTGAGATAAATCAATCGGTTAGCCGTAAAAAAAACTATCTTTAGAAAATAGGTTATATTTTTTTGATATAAAAAACCGCCTCATAAAATGAAGCGGCATAGAATTGGTAGACCCGGCGGGAATCGAACCCACAACAAAGCCTTAGGAGGGCTCCGTTATATCCATTTAACTACGGATCCGAATTTATAGGCGTTATTTATTATAACTTAATTTTTTACCTAATGCAATTATTTTTGGGATAGGCGATAGATATAATAGATTTATTTTTAATGTATAAACAAGGATTCGTTTTTTTACTTATGCATCGAATATCATTTACAAAGGGCAATCTCACTTTATGGGACGTAAATTAATGTCCGGTAAACATAATAAACAAGGCAAAAAGAATTCCCAGTACAAAAGCTATGTTTGAATGTTTTTTTTCGTGTTCCTCGGCACCGGGCAAAAGGTGAGAAGCAGAGACATAGACCAACACACCAGCGACAAACCCAAGCATAAGCCCTAAAGTTTTGTCGCTAAAAAAACTTATCAATGGATATGCGATAAAAGCGCCTATGGGTGTTGTCAAAGCGGCTACAAAAAAGGCATAGAGCGCAGCTTTTTTATCGCTAAGACCGCTTTTTAATAATACTGAAAAGGTTATTGCGCCTTCCGCAAATTCATGCACTATCAGCCCAATCCCAGTAAGAATTCCCACAAACGGGCTTACGCTGAAAATTACGGCGTATATTATACCGTCAATAAGCGAATGAATGAAGATGCCTTCGATTGCTGTAATCCCAAAAGCCAGCTCCTCTTGCTTGGTTTTATATTTAATAAGCTTATTGCTGAAAAACATAAATATAAATCCCGCCAGTGCCGCGAAACCCGCATAAGAATTCTTTTGTAAAGCTTCGGGAAAAGCCATAATCAGCGGGGATGAAATCAAAACTCCCGCCGCGAAACACATAAAATATACCTTTGCCCTTTCCGCCCAATCTTTGTATTTATAGATAACCCAAATCCCAACACTGTTGACAAGCATCGCGCCCAATGCAAAAATCAAAATCCAATAAAACGCGCTCATTCGCCACCCTCTTTATAAGTCACAGCTTCAACCAAAATGCCGTCATATTAATCAGCTTAAAGGTTTCTCTCGCTTTTTGGAATATATCCTACTCAAACAAGTACCTTTTTGCTTTTCTCTAACTAAATTTTGAGACCGGATAAGTTAGGCAAAATATGCTTTGCCGTCCTAAGGGCCTATAAAAACCCAATCGCCGACAATTCCTTTATCTTATCCCATAACAGCTTTATATTATTCCCTCTTTTGGGCGTTGTCAATACTTTTACAAAATATGCCATATTAATCTTGTTCAATTAGATAAAAAGCCCCAAAATTTCTGCTTATCAGTTGGCAGACCTTATATCTTTTTCCTTTGACTATGTATCGATATATATATTCTGAAATGGTTAAATTATTTGCTGTCGTTTTGCGGTTATGGTATTTATTTTAAACAGTTCGTCTGCTGTTTTTGTTTTGCGTTTAATTGGTTATAGCAACTTTTTATTCCTTTGTTATCTTAATAAAGATTTTTACCTTATTTTATTTAGCCACATATAATGTAGTATTTAGAGCAAGGAGAAAAGAATGATTAAACGAGCGTATGCAGTTGTTAAGGGGGGAACCCTTTATCCTAATATTAATGGTGCGGTTTTTATGACACAGTATAAAGACGGCGTGGAGGTTGTGGCCAAGATACATAATCTTCCTAAGTTTTCAAGAGAGGATAATAAATTTATAGGACCTTTTGGTTTTCATATTCATGACGGTGGCAGCTGCCAAAAAGGCGACGACAAAACCCCCTTTCCACTTGCGGGAAGACACTATAATCCCACAAACGCCCCGCACGGCAATCACGCCGGCGACTTGCCCGTCCTTATGCCCATGTCCAACAACACCGCCATAATGAAGATTATGACAGATAAATTCAAACTTGAAGATGTGGCGGGACTTGCGATTGTTGTGCATCTTTATCCCGACGATTATCGCACAGACCCCGACGGCGCAAGTGGTCCTAAGATAGCGTGTGGGATAATTCAGCCTTATTAAAAATATAAGTTAGGCATTCCTAAATTAAAGATACGAAAGCCCAATCTTAAAGATTTGGTAAAATTGGGGTTTTATCGAGAACGCATATATTGTTGTTGAAAAGAAGATTTGGTTTTTTGATTAAGGTTATTGATAAAGATTTTTATTCTTTTAAGACTATATTAATTAGTCGCAATTACGCTGAGAGTAAAAAGATTGAATAAAGGGTATGAAGGCGGCTTTGAAAGGAAAAGATTTTAGAGATTTTTTAATTTATTACATCTTGACATAGTCCGCCAAGAGTTATATAATTAAAAATACCAAAACATTTTATTGGAGGGTTATATGAAAAAAAGCGTACTAACAAAAATTCTTTTCGTGCTTTTGATTGCGCTTCTTGCCCTTTCTGTTGTAGCCTGCGGCGGCAAAAACAATCCGCCGGAAGACCCCGACAACGGGAACAACAATGGAAACGGTGATGAGGAAGAGCAATTTGCGAAAGCCCAAGATATCAATAAGGTAATCAGTGGTCTGGGTTCTTTGATACAAGGACTGGACGATATTGAAGACGAGATGTATATGGACTTCGCTTTTATCGTTGAATTTGACCAGAACAGACTTAGAATAGAGGTCAAAGCGGATATCGACGCCGAAAACCCCGATGATAACATAGTAGCCTTGAAGATTCACGACCTTAATGCCACGCCAAGCTTGCTTTTAGGAGCTTATTTGGTGGAAAATGTCATCTACATAGATCAAGGAATTACTGCTACTCCCGGAAAGTCTAAGTTCTCAAATCTCGACGCGCTTGAATTGAGCCAAAACCTAAGCAAATTGCCCGGATTCCTTGCAGAACAGGATTTCAGCGGAGTCACGGAAATGATAGATTCCATTACTTCCATGCTTGACTCTGTAGGCCCTGGTTTGGATCAACTGATAGAGGAAAACGAAGTTTTGAAGTTTGAGGAAACCGACGAAGAGTACAGACTTATCATAAATTCCGAAGGTCTGGGCGACTTTATCTATGGTCTTATGGGACCTGACGGAATCCTTAACGCCATAGGCGGCGGAGGCGAGGAAGAAGAGGAAGAAGATGACGCCGTTCTTGACGGAATTATCAGCTTTGTGCTTGACTTGCTTTTTGGAGTGGACAGCATAGACGAGCTTGCAGACGCTGACACCGAGAACTTCCCCGAGCTTTCCATAGTCGCCAGAAGAGATGGCAAAGATCTTGTATCTGGATTCAGCATAGACTATGAAGGAACTTTTGACGAAGACCGCGGCAGAGAAGAGATTTCTTTCGGCTTTGACGCCAAATTCGACAGCGAAGTGTCCGGCAAAATAGCAATTCCCAACGACCTTGCCAGTTACAAAGAGTCGGCAATAAAGGTATCTTTGTCCATTGACTTGGGACTTAAGGATTTGTTCTTGAAGGCTGATATCTTTGTCAACCCCGACCTTAGCGGCGAAATCACACCCTCAGCTTATCTTGTGGCATTAGACAAAGATGGCGAGGCCATAACCGACCTTGACGCTTTCTATGACGGCAAAGTATTGTCCTTCGACCTTGCAGGTCTATACGATATGCTTGATGTAGATTATCCCGAGGAAGGCACAATGTATTTTGTCGACTTGGTATTCGCAGACCTCTTCCAAGAAGCAGATGAGCCCGAGAATGCAGCGGAAGAAAATGAAGAAGAGGAAGAGTCTACACTTCCCTTTGAGCTTGGAGATATCGTCGCTATTGCGATAGGCAAAATAGATGTTCTTTATGAAATAGTGATAAATACCGTATTCAATAAAGAACTCAATATTGATGCCGCGACAATACTCAACATAGTCAACAACCTGTTTGTAAAAGTAGAAGACGGCAAGAAATTTGATATCGAAGAAGATATGGTGCCCTATCTTGAGGGAGTGCTTGCAGAATTTGCTAGCGACGAATTCCTTGATGATAACCCCGATGCTACAGATGCCCAAAAAGCACAATCGGTTATCTTTGAAATCACAGGCGCTAATGTCAGCGTTAAGCAGCTGCTTACCGCAGACGGAGCAGGCAACGCTAAAATAATACTTGGAATACTGGAAGATGCTCTTGGTCTTAATCTGCAAATCTTGACAGGGGCAAAGAACGATAATATGGTGCTTGACTTTACATTGGAAATCGACCTTGTGGAATTGGATGACTACAACGCAGATATGCCCAATAAAGAATACACTGATGCGATTGATCTCAATTCAGTGTCCGAAATATTAGGCGACGCTGACGGAAAGAACATTTACTACAAGGAAGATCCTGAAAACCCCGGAGAGGAAGTCAAAGGTTACTTTATCCTTGACGAGCTTTTGAGATTGCTTGAAGCTTACAGAGCATACCAAGGCTAAGAAAGCTTTTAGCTTTAAGGAGCATTAGACATTAAAAATTAACCGCCTTAAGCCGTCCTATCAGGGCGGCTTAAGGTGGTTATATTTTTATAAAAAAGAATATATTTTTATGAGTTTATTTTCTATTTCATTTACTTTATTTTATAATTATTAAATATTGACATTAATAAATTATTATATTAGAATAAATTTGTATCAATGCGAGAACAAAGGGGATAGTATGCCCTTTTTGCTCTGACAGCCTTGTGGTTTTGGAGGTTTATGGTGAAAGACAAAAACAGAGCGTTGAGACTTGTTTTTTTTATTATTATAATTTTAATGATTTTTTCTATGATCGCGTGCCAGCCCGTAGAGGCTGAAGAGGGACCTCAATACGGCATCGACGACGACGAAAGCAATCAAGCCAATAAAGACCATACCACCAGAGACCAAGCCATAGAAAAGGTTACGGGCTCACTAAGCAACCTCCAAAAAAGACTGGATTCCGAGGAAGTGGGTGAGGGCGGATACTATATGGCGTTTGACTTTCACATAAACACCCAAGACAACTCCAATTTTGTCATGAAACTGAAGGCGCATCTGTTCACCTGGCCTTATGAGGACGAATTCGGCAACATAAGAGAGGACGACCTCAAAAAGCATAATGAATTGATTAAGAAAAGCACGATTTTGATTGAATGGTATAACGGCATAACCAACGAAATGCTCATAGGGTTTTATTATGACGGACAACGGGCGAACCCCAACGACCCGGGAAACATCTTGTACTTGAATCTTCAGGGCGAGAAGAGGTGGTTTCCCGATTTTGGCGACAGTGTGCTTTATCAACAGCTTATAAGACTTATCACATCTTTCAGCATCACCGACATGCTGGACAAGGCGGGGGCGGGCGAAGATGGCGGAATTTCCGCGTTGGAGACCCTGTTTAAGATGGCGATCACCACCAACTATAAGCAGGTCATCAACTACAATGAAGAGCTTAACAAGGACATAACATCTATTTTGTTCGACAATGTGGGACTTGACGCCATAAGAGAAGATATCACGGGATTGATTCAAGGCATCTTTTCGCCTTTTGGAAACAAAATCGACCCATTGACTAATAAATATTTGGGATTTAAGTTTTCCACGCTGGGAGGCGCTACCATCCAAACCTTGATATCGGATATGCTCTTTTACATAGAGCCCGACGCCGACGGCGCTGAAGATATCATTACGGACATTTTCCTAAACATGCAGGGCTCTGCCCTTGTCAAGAATCAGTCCGTGCCTTTCATTACTGATTTGCATGTTTATTATGGCGCCGCTCCGTCCAAGCCCATTGAACTGGACAAAGAGCACTACAAATACTATGACTATGGAAAATACGAATTCGTGGGAAACCTTTATCTCCCCACCATGGACTTGAATCTGGATGCCCTGATTAGAACTAAGGTCAACGAATACGACAACAGCATAAACCATGTTTTCTCCGAATTCAGGGATATCGCCAACGGCGACCTTATCATCGGAGCTTATTATAAAAACGAGCTTGCCTATTTGGACATTGAGGGGCTTCAGCATCTATATGGCGGTATAAAAATTGACGATATAGGCTTCCCCAAGGTGTACATAGAAGGCTGGGACCTTGCAAAGACCTTGAAGGGATTTTATGACTGGGTGGATAACGCCATTGTGTCCATAGTGGACAATATTCTGACGCCGAAGGACGAGACAGAAAAAAATAAAGTGCTGGAAGTGATTATGGCGAAAATGGAGTCCACCGAAAAAGACCCCGCCGACCCGCTGTCTAAAAACAGCATTATGATAAGAATCGACCACGAACTCATAAAAGATGTTTTAAGAGAAGGCGGATACGGCACTTATACCACCCGCGACCTGATAAATATAATCAACGCCCAACTACCAATAACTTTGGACGAAATTGCAACTATTTTAGGCATCACCAGCGCGGAGATACTTTTGGAAAAAACCTGGATAAAGTTAACCTTGGATGTGGACACCAATGAGATTACTATCGAAGTCTTTTCGGATATCGGCATTATCGAATGGGAAGAGCCCAGCAAGCTTCTTATGAGGCTTGAGCTTATGCCCGTAAAAATCGGTGAAGATATGATTATTGCCGAAATCAGCTTTGATGACTTTAATGAGCTTTTGCCGGTCTATACATATTCGGCGGAGATGAACGGACAGTTCCTTTTCTCAAACGCTGAGATAGTGGACCTTTCAGGGCTTTTGAGTTCCTTTATGGACGATATATCCGAACTAAATACGCCGTATATATTGCCCATGGAGACAAAGCTTGACTTCACTTTGGTATACGACCAGTATATTCGGGAACAAAGGCTGCAGACGGTGCCAGGAGGACCGCGGGACGGAAGATGGATGCAGGCGTCCCGAAGCGCCTTTATTTTGAATGTGTTTATCAAGGGCTCCACGCCCGAGGACAATGTCACCTTGTTTAATATCTATTCCGACGATGTGTCTTTCAATCAGGAGACACCCGAGGATGAGTTAGGGTATGTCTGGGTGGATTTGGTCTGCATAAGAGCCAATCCCAATGTGCGGACAATACCGCGATTTAAGATAAGAGAGGACTATTGGCTGCAATCCGTCAACAGATACATGAATGCGTCCGAGACGGGGGATAATGTGGGAGAATACCTTAATCCCGATATCGCTCTGTCTATCACCACGATTATTTCGGCTCTTATGGAAGACTCCTTTGTGGTGTTCCAGCCCGAACAAATAGAAATAACCACTTCCAACGAGACCGTTCAAAGTATTTTTGGCGTGGAAAGCCTTATAGGAAATATCGCCACCCAAGTGGGTCTGGTGCAGAGGGTGTTTGGTCTGGAGCAGATTAAAGACGAATTCGCTCACTACAATGTGGGATACTTTGAGGACATCTATGCCGAAGGTCCCTATACCACAAAGCTTCACGATACGATAGATGTTACTTTTACTTTTGAGCAAGGCGGACTGAAGTGGAATGAAGTAGTGCCCTTGAAGTTCTTATATAGACCCGAATCAATAGAGGTACAAGACGAGGCGACTGTATATTATCCTTCCATTTACGGTCCTATTGTGGAATATGAAGGCGCTCCCACCATACATAGGTTTATGGGCGCTCAAAGAGGGTACACCATCCATATGACGGGAACCTTAGACCAAAGAAAGATCATCACTTCTTTGGCGAACGAAGACTATTATGACATAGAAAACGACTATATTCTGACCGCGGAAGAAATCGAAAACTTCTCCCAAGCGGAGTATGAAGAATTCTTAAGGAATATAGACAATTACTTACCGCATTACCGCATTGAGCCCGGACTGCCCTTGCCCAACAGATTGGAAGTCAATATCGGTATAAGAGTGCCCTCAATCACGACTTATGATGCGAAAATTGGCATAGATTGGGACAGTATGACGCTGGAGGGCGGAGAGTTCTTTACTCAAATAGTAATCGCTGAAGGCATGATGGGCGAGATCTCTTTTGACGCTCATATAGTGGTTACAAACCGAGTTATAGACACTTCGGGAAGAATGCCCGAAAGAGTCAATGTCAGTGCCGACCCCGACAGCGAGGAGTTGGTGTCAGCGCCGGTTGTAGACCAAATTTTCATAGATCCGTATCACTATGTTTGGGAAAAGGCGATTTATTTCAAAGACCATTTTTTCAATCAGCATTTTGACACCTTTGAAAAAGAACAGCTGGCGAGGGAACAGACGAACATAGCTTTTATACAAGACTATTTCAGCAGATTCCCTATAACCATAAGGTTTGTGGACTTTGACCCCGAAGTAAACGATTATAGGGACACCCCCAATTATACCCAAAGGGATTTGTTATGGTATTTCGACAGAAACGAACTCATGCAATACTATAAAGAAACGGACATAGTTCTTACGGGCGGAGCCACATTCTTACACGCAAACTTTTTAGGGCAGATTGTCGCCGTTCAAGTCAATGTGGAAAGCAGGACTATTATCGGAATGCGTTTTGATGGCGAAGAAGAAAACGATGTGTATACGGTGGATATGCTTGACGAGAGTACATACGCCATTCCGCTTTATCCAACCATAGTGTTTGCGGAAAGGGACTCTTCGGACAGAAACATAACAATGAGCCTGAAAGACGCCCAAAACGGTATTTATGTGCCTATGAAATGGTCCAATCCGGTAGTCGACAATCCCGACATAAACGGCACAGATACTCCGTTCTTAGGCACTTCCAGCAACCTTTCAAGCTCATATATAGACTTGTATAGGGAATTGGGAGTGGGTGAATGGATCTTTAAGGACTATCCGCCTTTGTGGGTGATAAGGGTGGACTGCCCGCCCAAGCAAATGGCGGACCTTGAGTTTGAAGACGAGATTTTGGGATATGAAAGTATTGAAAACTGGAATCAGGATATCCAAACGCCTATCTATCCGTCTTACATTACGATACAAAACAATCCCGCAGGGTTCTATCATGTCGACCCCTTTAATCCCTCCACCGCCAGAATTCCCGGCAATATATCCGTCACCTTCAAAGGCAGGGTGGAAGGCGCCGAGGAATACAGCAGAAGCTACAATGTAGAGTGGGATCTGTCTTCCGGGCTTGTGGAGTATGTGGACCAAAACGGCGGTTATTACAGACTTACCGTCAATTCCGATGATGAGAAATATATTAAATTGACTACAAAAGTGGGGAATGATATGGTAGGCTATATCGATATCACGCTTTGTGTTAAGATTTTGACCTCAAAATATACAGAACTCACTTTCTATGATTCCAAAGGAGAGGAACTTAGCCAAATAGAAGGAGACCCCGATTCTGGATATATCTATAATGTCAACACATACAAAGGGTTTGAATTGCCCGCAACCTTTTCGGCTTTGTTCGGCGAAAGTGATATCAGGCACTATAACGCCAATTGGATGGCGAGCGATATATACGGCAATTACACCATACCCGTAAGTCAGATAGTGTTCGAGCCGGGTCTGGAGATTGAGCTTTTGACCACGATAGTGGGCGGAAACGACATAACCCTTGAGGTATGGCTTAATGTGACGGTAGACGAAGCGGAGCTGATAGACATTATATTTACCAATCTGCCCATGAGAAGAAACCAAAGCGGCGTGCTTGAAAATATTACTTTCATTTTCAACCCCGAGGATATAACCTACTTCACCATAGACGGAATACGCTTAAACGACCAAGGCATTATTGACAACCTTCATTTTGGACGGGGCTATTATAACGATTTCGTATATGACGAAGTTGAGCCGTATTTGGATGCGCCCGTGCCCCGCGCCCAAGATGTCGAGGCAAGGAGCATGTACCCGTATGAATTCTTGCAAGAGATTTTTAAGAACGCTGTGCTGGTCTTTTCAGGCAACAGCGATGACAATTATATTGTAAAGGATTTGTCTATCCACAACCTTGAAGGCATTATGAACATGTCTGAGCTTGTTCAAAGTACGGGAGCGCCCGGATTTGGATACGGCAACGGTAAATATGTGATAAGACTTGCGCAAGGACAAACACATAATCTTGAAATAAGAATCAGGTTTACTTACGGGCTTTTAATGGTCTCCGGAGGAGAGCTCCAGACAGAGCATATAGAGACCTATGACAGTCAAGGTCAGGCTATTTGGGGAGAGACAGGCTATATCTTGGGCGACAATATCAGTGCCCATTTAGAAATGATAGACCAAGTCAACAATCAGCCTATATCTTTCTATTATGGACCCGAATACGACGCCGAGATTATGGAATACTGGTATGTAAATAGAAGCAATATCCCGTCCATTCCCGTAGGTTCTTATATCTCCGAGATACCCTTAGAGCTGCTGTATGACCGCTCTATCAATCCCGACATTGAGATATCCTATATGACGGAAAGGGGCTTTAGGATAAGAAGGACCTTGAACATCATAAAGGTGGAATTCGGCAATTTATATGACAGCTTGGTGTCATACAACGATAGGTTTAAGATTGAGAGCGGAGTCATAGTCATAGACAACCTCTATGCTCACCAGCCGTTGAATTACTATTTGTCCAGTGCGGACTTCTTGCCGTCCACAATCATCCGTGAGACATCGGACTATGTGGTGACCCTTACTAATATTAACTGGCGCATAGAGCAAGATTGGCTTGATTTCCTCATGGGCTATGACTATCGCGGCGACAGTGCGAACAAGCTGATAGCCACCGCCACTATTTTAGGCTGGTATGAGATCGTGCCCAATGAATACGGCGTTCCCGAAAGAGTATATCACAACCGAGAGACGATAAGCCTTTATGTAAGGCTGGAGTCTGCGGAAGTCGTCAGACTGCCGTTAAGCTCCTCTCACGGTCTGGATACCGCTTATGTGGACATAACAATAAATCCCGGAGATGCCCAAGGAAATCAGAGAATCCAAGAGCTATTCGACGCGGATACATCACAAGGTGCTTTTGAATATAGAGAATTTATTGTGTTTGTGGACGCTTATAAGAACTCCAATTATCATGGATTGTTCAATCCCCCCTCAAACCTTGTTGTGGAATTTATTTCGGGCTCAAGGCACACCTTCTCTAACTTAGCTTATAGTTATAGAGGAGTGGCTATCTCCGATATCCCCTATGGCATCAAGGGTATCAAGACCCAGTCGGACAGCGAGGGCGAATTTATTATGGTGGGACAAAACAAAGTGTACCTTATGCCCGGGGACGACAAATATAACATCACTTTAAGAGCCGATTTGGGAGCGGGACAGACAATAGCTATCAAAATCCATTTCTTTGACAAAACGGTAGTCGCCGTAAGACCGATTATTGAATATGACGACCCCGAGATAAGGCAGCAGATTACCAACGAGCTAATGGATGCTATGGACAAGATAAAGCAGGGTATATCAGACAACATCAACATTCTGAAGCTGGAACATGAAATGGACAAAGCTCTTCAGAAAAATAATGAGCTGAAAGAGCAGGTTAACTTGATATATATCTTTAATCAGATGAGAAATATTGGCTTAAGCCATATAGCAAGCGGTTCGGCATGGAACATAATATTTGACCTTCTTAATCTTGCGCCTGAGCTTTATCCCAATCCCGGCGTGGGTGAGCTTGACAAGAGGCTGCATAACTATGTCGCCGAAATTCTTATAGACATCTATGAGTCAAGGCTTGACCAAGAGACCGACTTAATTGTAGATATGCTGGAAGAATATTTAGAGCAGTCGGGCGCGGTTACATTCGCAATGATAGAAGACGCGGTTATAGAATTCTTTGACACAATTTATAGCGACGCCGCCGCATTGATAATCAATAACAAAATCGTGGAATACATAGAGCCTCAAATCATGTACCAAATACAATTTGAGACCGACCGCAAAGAACAACCCTATGTGATAAAGCTTAAGAACAGCATTCACGCCAAATTGGATATCAAGGCGATAATTAAGGCAATAAACCTTATCGAAAGTCAAGAGCCCTCTGTGATTAGAGCCCAAATTGATCAGATAATAACCGACCACTTTGAGCAAATGATACAGCAAGGCGTCAGCGAAAGCAGCGACGGAATCGAGCTTATTCAAGCCGTGACGGATGCTTTGAACCTTATGTTCGTGCAAAATTCTGTTGAGTTCACGGATTTGTTACATGTTCTTGCCAATTTATATCTTATTGGCGGAGACATGACGGAGAGCATAGATACTTTCTTCACCAATCTGTTTGACTTTGTGGAAGACGACTTCAATATGACTATCCTTGCGGTCGTGCAGGAGATAGAAAACACAATATCCAATCTGGTATTGGAGATGAGAGCAAGCCATGCCGCAGGTCTTAACCTGAATACCGGCGGAAGACTGGCGCGAGCGGTAAACTTAGCGATAGCCTCCGCAGTAAACAATGTGGTTATGGAAGGCAAGATAATAGACGCCATGAATATGGCAAGAAACCTAAACGCCTACAATCAGACCAACGGCTATTATGACATAGACCCGTATGGCGACTATATATTTGTCCCCACCAAGACAGAGATTATTTTTGACTCGGAAAACGGCGGAGAAAGCTATATAGTCAATGTCAATTGGCAAAAGCCAGCGGGCTGGCAGACACAACAGAATCCCAATGCCGGAGTAAAATTTAGCGGCAATGCCGGCGATACCAAGATTTCTCAATATAACGCATGGGAAAATATATATTTGGATATACTTGCCAAGATACAAAACGATATCCCCTTGAGCATTGAGGAAGATTTGACCTATAATACCATGAATTTTGTATTGGAGAGCTTAATTTACTTTGAGAGACTGGGCTCATATTCGCCCACTTTAGGAGCTAAAGCTCAAGGCTGGCAAGAGCTGTTTGACGATCCCGAAATATTGCTTGGGGATTTACAGGGAATTGAGACAAGAGTGACTATGCTCTATCCCGATTTAAGTGGAGACGCCAAGGCGGCTATGTGCTTTGATATGTGGGCTAAAATTACGGGTTGGAAAATTCTCTTAGAGTATAACGACATAAACGACGACCCCAGCACTCCTTTGGACGAATACGAACTCTGGGAAGATGTCAAAGAGGCTTTGAGCAGAGTGGAATTGGCATTTTATAGAGACCAGTTCACGGCAAGCCTTTTTGGACAAGGTTTGGAGACGCAGAACTTAAGCCTTATTATATTTGTCACGGACAGAACCTTAGACGGCGAAGAATGGAGGCTGACGGACGGCGAAAATAAATATTCAAGAGTAGACCCCATGTATCATATTGAAGACCCGTTTAAGGGAAGGGTAAGCGACTTCCCGAATTTGATAGAGATTGAGGACGGCGTGAGCATAGGGGCGAACCTGAAGCGCTTCACCGACTTAACTGTGAACTGGGAATTCAGAGATGAGCAGATTTCCTATTCGGGCGCCACACAGAAAGACCAGACCACTGGAAAGATGGGAATCATAGTCACGGGATATATCAAAAACAGCCGTGTGGGACAGCCGGTTAGCATAAGACTTGTCATAAACGGTTGGGAATACAACGACCAAAGCGGCAGCGGCTTAAGGGAATATACCGGTCCCGAGGGCGGGGATATATACGACGACAGAAATTATACCATTATGAACCCCATAAACTTTGTCTTTTCAAGGCTGGTGGACTATTCGGCGGAAGACCTGTATCAGGTTATGATAAAGGAAACCCAATATAAGAACCAAAAGAACCAAGCCGGCGAAATAATACAAGAATGGACGGAGACAGTATATAGAAATGTGCTGTTCTATCCCGAAAACAGCAGGCTTCTTCAAAACAGCATGGACGACCAAGAGATGATAGAAATTCAAAACCGCAAAAATTATATACTGTATTGGGATCAGATCGCCAGAAATCAGGCGTCAATCAGCGTGGGAGCGCCCGTTCTTGGCGGATTCTCGCTTGGAAACGCCCATAAGAATAGAATGACCAGAAGCAATGTGGCTTATTATCAATACGAACAGTCTTACATAAGCCATGTCAACGCCACCGATTATACCGTACAAAGCCTTAAGGAATGGTTCTTGCAGACAGGCAGAGCCACAGACGAAGTTCAAGCGGAAGAGATGGCTAACGCTCAAATTCAAGAGCTGTTTGACTCCACGGGAGCTGCCTTATTGGTCTTGGATCCTTTGAATCCCTCCCTCCCGTCCATAGTCAAAGCGCTCGGAACCCTTAACCAAAAGCCCGAATCAGACTTGGGACAGGTTAGAATCTTCTGGAACAAGAGCTTGGCACAGGCACGAATGGATATGACTGAATTTATAAGATATATGTATCCTTCGCTTACTACCAGCGAAGCCGAAAAGAGCGCAATGGAAATGCTGTTAAATTTCGACCGCTCCCCCGTTCAACAACAGGAGCTGATACAGAGTATATCCGAATGGCTTAAGTTGAGATGGCAGGAGCAAAACTTTACCGAGCTTTCCGAATATGACTATGAGTCGTGGGGAATCTATTTCAACCATATATCGACATCTTACGTAAACAAAGTAAAGATGCAAAATCTAAAAGACAAGATTGTTATGGAATATGGAAACCCGCAAACCGAAGCGCAAAAGAGCCAAGGCTGGGTAAGGATGTATGAGTTCTTGGCGATAGACTCTGCTTCGGGATTGTTGAGCATACCTGAAAAGGCGGCACTTTGGAACTTCGAATTAAGCAGTGCCGACCAGCCCGAGCTTCTCATTCAAATGCTTGACAATATTCAATATAGCTATCCCAACCTGTCGTTAAACGAACAAAAGGCAATGGGTTATGACAACATAGTAAAACACAACAAGTGGGAGAATTTGAGAAACAGGTTCACAAATTATCCTGAGTTGCTTGAGGAAATGGACTTTATCCAAGATATTATGTATGCACAAAGTCAGAATGCCTATGAGTACAAGTCCATGAGCTGGGATTATATGGCTGAATTCTTCGAAGGCGAGGACTTCAATACCCTTGTGGATTTGGAAGTTAGGACCATTCAGCAAAATCCCGATTTGAACAACAGAGCCCTTTGGGCGCTGTGCTGGGATAGGTGGATAGATGCGACGGCGTTCAAGGCTTGGATAACAAGGCAGGCAAAAAATATTTTGATGATAGAAGAACAGTACGATGTGCAGGCGTCCACGGGATATCTTGACGGAGGCATAGACGGCTCCAAGACCGTGACTTTGCTTTTGCAGATGACACCGGGCGGGTATATCTATACCCAGACCTTTAATATAAGGCTGGCGTTCTTGGATTTGAGACCTCAGGCTTATTATACAGACTCTGCCGCACTCAATCCTATAACTTCAATGTCCCTTGACAATTTGAAAACCAATTTGAGTATAGCCGTAAAGACCGATTATGACAAGGATTTGGATTACTTAGGAATGCTGAATCCCTATAATACCAGAAAAGAAATAGTATTCGATATGCTTGATTATTTTGCTAAACAAACCTTTATGGGAGAGATTGTCAATAGGGAAATTGACGGAAAAGACCAGAATGTCAAGATTATTGACATAACAAATATCGTATGGAATATCCCGTCGGGAAGCAAGGCGGGGGACATCGTCTATTCGGAATCTTTCACCATAGGAAATGTGACCTATCAGTCGTCGATGCTGCAAATGAAATTGAGTTAATAAAGAAAGTTTAGAGCTTTGGAGGCTTACAGTGAAGATAAAAATCAAAACCCTATTATTAATTCTCGTTATAGCGATATTATCTTTGGTTATGATATCCTGCGACCGCGGAATGCCTCAGCCGCCTCCCACCGGAGGAGAGGGACCCGGCTCACCGATTGTTAGAATTAATAAAAACGATATGTTTGTGAAAATCAGCCAAGGCATGCTTATAGGAGCGGAAAGGCTGGAAGAAAGCGATGAAAAATTTGTAAGCACCGAATACACCATACATACTGGACATATCAACTATACTGTGGTCTACAAAGCTAATTATGCCCCAAGAAGGCAGGACAGCGAAATTTATTTGAAGATTTTTGACAACCATGAGCACATGAACAGAGTCTTTATTTACTATAACAAGGGAGATTTGTTCATGCAGACCATGGACAACAAGCGGAAGATGGAGGGGTTCGGCTCCACAAATATGTTCGACTTGTTTTTTGAGATAGTCACTATGTTTGATATGTCGGACACCTTTATTGGAGAGCCGATGTCCGCTCTTTTCGACCCCGAGAATGTGGGGGCAAACCTCTATCCTTTGGTGGACCAAAGTAGAATGAGCTATATCATAGTTACCGACACGGCGGAATCCATAGAAATGACGCATGTGGACTTAAACTATGGTCAGATAAAACAGCAAGTAAACGATTTGATAAAGAATACCTTTGAGAAGTTCGAGGACAAATTCGACCTTTTGAGCTTGAAGTATTTTGGTTTCCGTATCAGCGAACTGTCCTATATGGAAATAGCCACCATGATGGGAGACTTGATAAATATCAGGCTGGAAGACGGGGGAGTGCAGGGCGTGATATTTAAGGCAAGCGGCACAATGGCTGATACCATAAATGACTTCACGCTGGACTTGGAAGTCCAAGCGCGTCCCGGAAAAGGCGAAATAAAAATAGACGATACCGAAAACCCGTATCTATTAAAATATGAAGAAATACAGATGGGAAGACTCAATTATGGCGGAACGCTGTATGTGCCGTTTTTTGACATGACTTATGACGCCACATTGAGAACCATACTCTCTTCCACCGACAATACGGTCAACCAAGTGCTGTTTACGATTGAGAGCGTGCAAGAATATATGGGAGGGCTTTTTTATAAAGACCAGATACTATATATTGACATTACAGGCATGCAGAATCAGCTGGGCGGAGCAATAGAGCTTCAGAAATTAAACCTGCCCAAAGTCAAGTTTGATAACATCGATTTGGCACAGGAGATAACGCTATTATTCAATGACTTGCTGAGGATTGTGAGGACTTTGACCGAAGAAGATATATACGGGGAAAATGAGGAGCTTTTGCTTACGGTTTTGGAGCATATAGAATCCGACGAAGAGAACAATACGATATATATCCGCATCACAAAAGAGCTTATTGAACAGATGTACGGTGAGGATATGGACCTTGCCCAGATTATTGCCAATAAGCTTGGCGTGCCCAAAGAAATGATAAATCAGCTGTTAGGCGACGACGCTTTGGAAAACGCAACCTTGATATTCTCCTATAATGTGGAAAACGGCGATATCGGATTGGATTTGTATGACGGAGACAGCCTTGTGTTTGAGCTTAGACTGTCCGTAATAGATCCGCTTCCCGGAGATACCCTCAAATTCCCGCCGTCGTTTAATCCGAATACTTTTTATTATATGGAAATGCCCGACAATACCATTTTGACTTTGGAGGGCGAGCTGTCCATGCAGGAAGTCTCCTCAGTTAAGTTCGACGAGCTTTTCGGAGCGCTTATGGGCGACATCTCCGGCGTCAACACGCCTTTTACTCTAATGAGTTATGAAACGCTTAATTTTGTTCTGGACATAATGCAAATATACGAATATACCGAGGACGAATACGGACAGCTGCAAAGAGAGATCGAGTCCGTACTCAAATTTGAACTTTATAAAAAAGATACAATGCTCCTTGGCGTCTATTCCGCCAAAGACCCCGCATATCTTTTGGTGGACTTTAATTTCCCTGTAGGACCCAAGGGCTTTGACCCAGACGGAGAGCCCTATGACCAAAGCGCTTTGAGATACAAAATTCAGAGAAGTAAAGTTGTGGAAGCCTTTAACGAACTTCTGGGCGAAGACAATATATTTGGTCTGGAAAATGTTATGGACCTGTTGAACAGGCTTATTTCGTCGCTGAAAGAAAGCCCAAGCATGATGTTAAGGTTTTATGACAACTCACTTGCTTTTAATTTGGTGGCGGACACGGTACACGAACTCATAGGCATAGACAACCTTAACGCCTCTTTGAAAGCCAGAGTAAGGTTTGCGACCACCGCCGAGGAATACCTTAATATCGACATTTCCGAAGACCTTTTCCCAACCCCCAATGTCAGACCTTTGGTAGAGGAAACATTTGAGAGCATCTATACCACGAGGTGGCAGGACTTTGTATATGTCTATTTTGGGGACAACCTAATGCGGCTTAAGCTGACCTATTTGGAAGATTCAGTAATGATACAGACGGGACAAGTATATTATCAGCCCACGGCGAAAATATTGGACAAAATGGTTTCATACTTTGTGAGGATAACAGACCATATCAACGGAATAAAGGTAGTCAAACGCGCGCTTGACCCCGACATGCCCAACAACCAAGACGCCGTTCTGACCGTGGACAGACCGCTTAAGATAGACCCGTCCATAGACGATAAATTGCCTGATAGAATTCCCGTCTTATATGACGACAATACCTTTGGATATGTCGGCTATGTTATTGAAGGGTTTGATTCCAGCAATATCAATATCTCTGGAATGCCCCGTCAAGAGTACTGGCTGGTGATAGGAAAAGGCAGTGTGGCGGAAATCAGATTTTATATCTCCGTCGAGGTGCTGGGAAGAGTTATTATCCCATTGAAACAAATCATTAACGGGCAGCAAGCGCCGCTTCTCAGCGACTTGCAAAAACCCGTTGTTGCTGAAGTGACCATAGACCCCTATACTTATGCGGTAAGACGCTTAGACGACCCTGAATGGCATCCTCTGCCCTCAAGCCTTGAGCTCAAATTCGAGTCGGTAGACGGCGTAGAAATGGGCGACACCGTCATATTAAGCGACATTGATTGGGACTTTGACCTGAACAAGATTAAGTTCAATGGCGGAGTGTATTTTTCTCATGCGCCGTATAACAAGCTGACTATTGCGATAAAAATAAACATCAAGTCCAAAGTGGTCGCTTATCTAAGGTTTGTGGACAAAATAAATACTCATTTGCCTTTGGAACAAAGACCTTTCACCGAAGAGATCGGGCTTTATACCGTTGATGTCTTGCAGACGGACACCTATGTTTTCCCTGTACAGTCCACCCAGACGCAGGAATTGAGGCTTTATTTTGAGGACGGCACATATAGGGTTATAGCACCCAGAGATTACAGCGTTAATCCCAACGAATATTATAGCAACTATCTCCCTATAACACTAAATTGGAAGCATGCCGAGGTCAATCCCTCAACGGTCAGAATACAAGGAACACATGCACCTTTAGGTATTGAGGACAGAGACATTAATACCTCTATGATCGAGAAAGAGGACTTCACTGTCGGAACACAAGAAATTAGTCTAAGAATTATTATGCCCTCCCGAGCGCTTGCCACTATTGGCATAGCGGGCAATGTGTATGCCATAACAGGCTACAACAGACTTGGCGACGGCTCTTTGAATTTTGAAGACCCGATAAGGCAGATGATGTCTTATCATAATGTGGCATTCAGCCAAACGGCGGCTTTAGGGGAATTCTTCTTGTTCAATCCCTACAACCAAGAGCCCTTGCCCGATACTGTCTATATGGAAGTCACTCAAGGCGGAGAAAACAGAATCCAAAGAAAAGCCTATTCTATAAAATGGATTGAAAGCGATGTCTTGACGGCAAGGCATACCTATGACAGCGGCGGGAATATTCTATTTACTCAATACTGGCTAAGGCATGTGTCCGCTAATGAGGAAAACTTGTTTGTCAAAGGCGTTATTGGTGACGGCGATGTCACTATTGAAGTAAATATGATTGTCAAGAACCTTGACGCCGTATATCAAGATATAACCTTTGAGGGAATGGATATCAATGTCACCCAAAAGACAATAGACCCGTACCTCAGCTATACGCTTCCTTCATATTACACTTTGATGCTTAGAAACGGCAATCAAATTTTTGTGGACAATGTGGAATGGTTTATTATGCTGGAAGAAGGTCAAGAATGGATGCTGCAGCTTGACGGTAGGAATTATTCATGGATTTTTGAATATTTGAGGCGAATTGACCAAGGCTTGGGTAATCCCGCAAGCGTTGTGCCAGACGGTTTTAATATACCTTCTCAAGAAGAAGAGGCATATTTCCGACTCTTGATTGAAAAAGGCGAGATACCTATAGACTCAAGATATGTCTTCCCCCATCAGGGCGGAAGTTTTATCTTGAAGACTTATATTGAGGCTACCCAATCGATAATAGAGCAGGAGATTTCTTTGACCATAAATGTCATGCCGAGGACTGTTATTATTACCGACCCCTTAAACGAATATACGCGTGTGGATATCCACAACACTTCCTCTTCGCAACCCCAAGACCAGTATAATATCAATACCTATTCTTATACAAGCCGGACCATGCTTGAAAGGCTGTTAGTGCTTTTGAAGCTGAATGACGAATATGACAAGACGATAGGCAAAATAAATATTTTACTTACAGCGCTTAGGAAAGCAAATCCCGACATGACGACTGAAAGGATATACGCATATTGTTATGACGAATATTATGCCATAACGGCGCTTTCTGAAAGAACTTTAATGACACAAAGATATAACTATTACGCTTTGCTGAATCCTACCGCCACCGAAGAACAGAATAAATATAACGCTCTTTTGTCCTATATCAGCATAAAGAACGACGAGATAGCCCAAGCGAGGATAGGCATCTTCTTCGGCGACAACCCCGAGACTTCATCTCAAAGATATCAGCTCAATGTAAAATGGATAAACCTTGAAGAGATTATTGCGGTATTGGAAAGCAGTTCGGGTGCTATTTTAGGCGTGACGCTGGAGGGGTATATTGGATACGGACAGGTAAATCAGCAGACAATTAGGGTTCCTTTCTATGTGACAAGAAAGGAGATAGTGACCTTTAATTTCAATAGGATGAGGGATTATGACCCCACGGTTATGAGCGTGGATTATAGATATGTATATATCTCTGACGAGCAAGAAGCAGTAGATCTTATCTATAATATAATGGATCAATACGAATTGTTCCAAGACAAATTCTCAGCAATCTACAACCATGACGCCACAACGGATATTGACAGGCAGATTATGGATGAGATGGAAGAGAGCATATGGCATGAAAATCCCGAAATAAGATACGAGCTTATACTAAACGAACTGATAGATAGACGCCTAAGCAATATAAGAACGGTATTTATCGATGTCGCTAAGCCGCTTGGGTTCACCCAGATAGACGAGCGGGGAGAAGAAGTCTTTATTGCCCCCAGCGAGTATTTCTATGATGTCTTGTCCGAGGTCAGCCTTATGTTCGCCGACGAGACGGACGGATATTTCAGTCCCAGATTCTCAATAGGTGAGGGAGCCACCCTTGAACAGCAAAAGAGGAATTTTGACGCCAAATTCTTAGCGACCGACCCCGAAGTGTACGATGTTAGAATTGACGAAACCACGCAGATAAGGTATGCGTATCTGGATGTGGAAATGAGTCACTTGAGTTCGGGAAGCTGCCGTTATCCCATAACAGTTAAGTTCAAGGTCATAGTCGACCAAATCAATGTGGTGTACGGCGAGCCCTCTTTAGAGGACTTAGAGCCGTTTGACGAATACGGAAACGCAAGATATCCTGAAGGCTTTAATCTTCCTGGTACTATAACAGTAAATTATACATATTCAGGCGATGTGGTCTTTGGAAATATCACAAACTGGGTTGTGGCAAGCCCCATTCCGGGCTTCCAAGAAGGGCAAATAATTAATCGTATCCCTGAAACCGTAATAAATGTGCTCAACCCCGCCATTATGAACTTTACCATAAATCTTCCTTGCGAACAGGGAGAGTTTACTTACAATGTCACTTTCCCAAGAAAGTATATCGGAATGACAAAGTATAATGCCTATGCGGACGATAGGAACTTCAGCATGCTGGATATAAGAGACGGTATTATTGAAATAGACAACCTCTATGAGATATACGACCCGTCCCAGCCCTTGGGGTTTGATACCTCCAAGCTGCCCCGAACGATAAGACCCTATACCTATGAGTTTGGCGAGGTACAGTATGATATCGGCAGCATGGTCATAGACACTTATTATGACACCACCTTGAACAATGCTTTTGAAGTGGAATGGCGCCTTGTGGACGAATGGACGGGAGGCAGGAGAATAGACCATAACGGAACGGGAGAGCCTGAGCTTTTCGCCACCGCCAGAATATTCTCATACTACTATTATGAAGATATAGACAGCGTGTATCCAATAAGACTTGACCAAGAGATACAGCTTTATATAAAAGTCAAGCCCTTAAAAAATCCCGTTATAGAATATGAAGGTCTTGTCGAATATAACGACAAGAACAATATCTCATTCGATCCGTATGACGACATAAACAACTATGGCGGAAATCTGGTATTGCCTAAAGACGGGCTTGCGGTTTATTTCAATAACAGTTTGAATGATGTCCATATTTTTGAAGCGCGTGACTTATTGACATACTATTTGATTATGGCGGACGCTAAAGACACGACAAAGGCTTATCTCTTCGACAGCTTGATTCAAAGAGCGCAAACCACGGACACAGAAAGAAAGGCAATCTTCAACTCTCTCATAAACGAAAAAGTCAAGCTGTATGGCGACGCCAATGATTTATCTCAAGCCTTAGCGAACGAAAGCCTTTATGCCTTGGGATTCAATGCCCTTGTGCAAGCCGACCAGCTGACCTTAGAGCAAAGGCAAAGGCAAAGAGAATTCCTTTTTGACTTTATGACCGACTTCTTAAGCGCAAATTATAACTTAACTGCCTCAATGGCATGGCTTAAGCTTTTGGAAGACAATCCCTTATTGACAAAGAGAGCGCCCATAATCTATCCCTATCTGGCGAACATCTTGAACATGTCGGCACAGGAGATTATTGAAGACCTTGAGGTGTTGACAACAAGCTATGACAGCTTTATTGAGAATACCATAACTGCGGATAAAGCGCTTATATTGGAAAACTATCTGTTGGGTATTGTGGACACCATAAAAGACGATATCATATACTTCCTTGACGACAACGGGCTTTATCAATCAGAAAGGGAATTTATCCGTAATGATATAATAAATCATGGCGGCGAGCCCAATAATGTAGAGATATTCAATAGGCTCATGAACATGATAAGCATAGATAACGCCTTTGGAATTTTGTTGCTTTATGAACAGGACGATAATTACACCAAATCGGTAGCCATAGCTACAAATACAGCGGTAGAAGATGTTGCAAAAGGGCTTTTGTTTGAGAAATTGGTAGAAGTTTCGTCTGTTTATCCAAGTCTGTTGAACAGCATATCTGTAGCCATAGCAACAGAAATCGAGGATTGGCAATTGGTTTCAGCCCAGCAAAGGGCGTGGCGCTGTTATGCCAAGGCGATAATTGGAGAGGGCATATATATTGATATTATGAATGTCTTTGAGCTCTATATGTCCTTGTCCGTAAACAATACCGTCAATAGACTCAAGCACTTGACCGTCAGCAGGCTTTTGAATGTATATGACTATAATGACAACGATATGAGTTTATACTTTGGAGAGCAAGGCGACAAAATAGCTTATAGATTTGTGGACACCATAAATAAAACCATAGACGAGCTTTTAGAGGATTGGCAGATAACAAGAGCCAAAACAATCGTTTGGGATGATATCGCAAATAACCTAATCGACGACGATATTCTTGCAAGGATTCTTGAGGGCGACCCCAACGGCGAGGGCAGGATAAACACCCAGCCTTTAAGAGCCTTGGCTTATGAAAGGCTTAAGTTAAGCGATGAGAAATCACTTTTTGAGCCAAAGCTTTCAACACTTGAACAAGAATACGGGAATATAACCGATGACCAGGTGAGAAGGTCAACTATCTTTAACGAGCTTTATACCACGAGCTCTCTTGAAGAAAAGGTGATTTTGATACAGTTCCTTATGGCGGCGGCAAGGTCTGTAAGCGACAGTGAACAGCATATAACCGTCGTGCCTTATACACAAGCGGGTCACGCCATACCTCAAATATTAGACCATATCTTAAAGCTGTATCTCCTATTGCCCGACGGACAGAGAATAGACATAACCCTTAATATATTCAGCAGACAGATAAAGAATGTACTTATTCCCAATGCGATAACCAATATTGAAGACGGCGAAGTGATAACCACCTATCAAAAACTGCCCAATATCTATTATATAGACCCCTACAATTCCGAGACTTTCAGGCTGCCTATGCAGGCGGAATTCGAGTTTGAGACGGGATATAACCTTACTCTTGACATCAATGAATGGGTGGACTATGACGAAAATATTTTCTATACCCGAAGCCCGGAAAGCCAGCTGCAAAAGATATTCTATTATAGACTGAGCCCGGACAGCTATAAGGGCGGAATATATCAGCTTGAATCGTATCTGACTTACGGCATAGGCGAAGATGTTGAAAGACAACGCTTTTATGTCACAATAATAGTCTTAAACCGCACGCTTAGTCAAGAATACGACCAATTACATCATTTTGACAACCCCATAAGCGGTAGAGTCGAGGACATACCTTACTTATTGACTGAGGATATGTTCGTGGACTATGAACTGTACTATAAGGGCATTGTTGAGCCCGAATATTGGTATAGCAATTTCGGCATGCCTGTCGTGCCCCAAATAAACTGGCATAAGACGGCTTTGAACCCCAACGGAATTCTTGATTCCGACATACTCACCCAAGGCGGTTTTGTCCAAGATGTTCAAGGGCTTTTGCATTATGAAAATACCATGCTGTTCAAGACCTATGAAGAGCTTTGGCAAGAGGTGTATACTCAGTACTCTCAAGCCGCCAAGCCCATAGCGTGGGAAAACTTTTTTGAAGTGACATATTCAGGAGAAAGAATAGTCAAGACGATATTCGCAGGCGAAGCAGCTCTGCAAATAAAGGCTCTTGACGAAGATATCTTTAACGAGATGATTATTGACGCTTATTACGAAATGTATGACGAGGCGTCGCCTGACTTTAGAGCGGTGATAGACTACTTAATGATAGCGTTCAGAAACAATAATTTTGGACTTATACCCGATCCGTCGTCAGACTTATGGTATGTGGCGTTCTATAAAGAACTTGACTCCAAGGCGTTTGTGGGAACGCTGACTGAGGACGAATTAGAGGTATATACGGCGTTCAACGAACTTTATCAAGATATCCATCAGGCTTCGTTAATTGAAAAAAGAGCGGAAAAATGGGATGCGCTTTTTGAGATGACGGGAATATGGCAGGGACAGCAACAGCAAATCGCTTTAGGATATCTTACCGCAGCGTATGACAACTTCAGAGAGGATATGCTTGTCAGCATTTGGGAACGCTTGACCAGTATGGTGTCAGAAAGAGAATACGAAGTCATGAACTCTTTGATAGACACCTTGAGCGATTTATACGGTTCGATAGAAAAGGCAAAGGCGAGGGCGTGGGATTTTCTAATAAACGACGACAGAGTAAAGAACATTACGGGAGAGAAAGCCAAGGTCCAGATTACCGCTAAGAAATGGGATTTTATCGAACTTATGGACATGGCGGAAGAAGTTATAAAAATAATAACATTCAATCCGTTCACCAAAAAAGCGAACACAGATTCCTTCATTGCCAATTTTGAAGTGCTGAACACCCTGCTTATAGACGAGCTGGGACAGGCGCTTGAAGAGACCAAAGAACAATATATCGAGTCCTTTAGGGACGAAGCTTTGAATCTTCTCAAAACAATGCTTATGCAAAGGGCGATTGAAGAGGTTTCGCGAATTGACCAAAACAACCAAACTCTTCCCATAGAAGAAAGAGCTTTCACCAATTGGAACGACTTGTATCAGGAATATCTATACAAGGCGACATCTCCCATAGACAACACCAGAGCCGAAGTTGAACTTGCTTATGGAGGCTCTTTGACTGAGGAAGAAAGGGATGAAATAGTTTGGCAAAGGCTTTGGGAAGGCGCTGAAGAATGGCAAGATGTTATGGCGGAGATATTTAACCAATTCGAGGGTGAGGAAAACAGATATCAGCTTTCAATAGATAGATATAGGGAAAAGAGAATAGAGCTTTTGACTTTCCAATTAGATGATATTTATGAAGAGACATACCGCGAAAAGAGCTTGGACGCATGGAACGGCATCGTAGACAACCCTGTCCATACCACCCAAGACTTGCTGGCGGTAGTCTTAAAAGATGTCAAGAGAGAGGCATGGGTGGCTCTTTATGAGAACTATTCTAATCCAACCGAGCAACTTCAAATGCCCACTCATTTGGATCAAAGCCATGGCGATTTGCAATTCGCAAAAGCTTGGGACAGCTATTATTCGGTTTCGTCAGCCGACAGAAAGGCGTTAATGGATAAAATCTTATTGTATTATGGCTTCAACACCCATGACTCAAGCTTTGGAGGATTGGGCGAGGTATTCGAGTACATAATGTTAACCTCCGAGGTGGGCGAACAAGAGACACTGACGGAGATTTATCAAATCGTATACAGTGAGCTCAAAGAGTCCAAAGGAGGACAGGAACCCGGTCAAGAGCTTGTTGTCGTGGAGGTCATGATAAGACTTAGGAACTATTATGGAGAAGCTATAACAGATATCTGTAAAATCCTATACGACGAGATAAAAAGAGATGCTTGGGACTTTCTTCTTGAAATAAGCCCCGAATATGAAGAGCTTGAGGATATGTTCTTGCCCGACAACGATATAAAAACCTACGCATGGCAAAAGCTGTGGGCGATAAGAGAGGGCATAGCCTATCATGACTATGCTATCATAGACAATATCTATCAAATGGTCATAGAGGAACATTTTGACAATCAGCTTGCTTGGGCGTTTGACAGTCTGGATACTTTTGTCAACAACCCGCAATGGCTGGATAAAAAAGAAGAGATACTGGACAATCTTGACAAAGACGATATTAAGACAATCCTTTGGCAAAAGCTTTATCAGCAATCTTCAGAACATATCAAAGAGTCTATGGATGCCACCTTGAATATAGTGAATAGGGAAGGTCTGGACAACGCCCATGCCATAGCTTGGGAGAGATTTATTAATAAGAACGAAATTCCCCAAAGCATCAAAGACTTTATGTGGAGCATGTATGACTCTTATACCAAAGCGCGGGCTATGGAAGAGTATAAAGAGTGGTATACAAGGATAGTCTCCCAAGAGCTTGAGACAAACTATCAGGATATCTATGACGAATTATTGGAAAGATATAAGAAGAGCAAAGTCTGGCAGGAGCTTTATAGCCAAGCGGACGCCGAAAGAAAAGCGTTAATGGACGGTATCTTATTGGATATAATCAGCGAACACGGTGATTGTCAGCAAGAAAGATTAGAGGCGCTTGCTTTGGACGAATTAATGGAACAAGTCCCCGAGGAGAAAGACGGTATCTTGCTCTTGGTGGAAAGCGCAATCCCCAATTTTGAATACGCCATAAAGATAAACGAATTCAAGGCTAAAGAATGGGATGATTTCTATGCGAACGCCGATTCGGTAAGACGCTCTCAAATGAATGTCATAATCAATAATTATAGCGGAATTCCTGTCATCGTCAATAGAAAAGCCGCGGCACTTGACGATGAAAACTTTAGAGGACTTTTGTCGTCGGCGGAAAGAAACGCTTTGGACCAAAGAATAAGCGCCGCCAAGCAAGAGATTGAGAGGTTATATTTTTCTGCTTTGGCATACGACCAAATGGTTGAAGACGAAATCTATAAAGACGAATTGGAAAGCACATATAACTTTTTATATGAAAAGTATCTGATGCTTTATTATCCCAACCGTCCTCAGATGATAGATGAAGTCATAATAAAAACCATGGCCTATGACAGACTGGTAGCTGAGATAAGGAACGGCGGCAGACAGGATATTGAAGAGTTCATTTCAGCTCAGCTTGTTTTTGTGGACGAAGACTATCTTGCCTTGACTTGGGACGGATATTATCAATACAATCTGAACAACGACTTTGAAAGGGCACAGCTTATGCTCAATATCCTCAACCAGACCGTGGATATTCAAATGGACTTGATAAGAGTCAATGCAATAGATAGGCTCTATGATTTGTTATGGAACGGTGCGGTATACAACATAATTGAGGAAAGAGAAGAGCTGATTGAATCCATACAAAAAAGCCGACTTTGGCAAGGACTTTTCGGTGACGACCTATTTGCCTTAAAGGGAATTCTAAATCAGATATTGACAATAGACGACGGACAGATAAGCCTTAAGAGTCAGGCATGGCTGAGTTTGTCTAATGCTCTATCTGTAACTGTGGATTATTACAATATCATGAACACCATAAGAACTCAGGTCAGAAACGATTTCCCAAGCTATACCGACAATCAGATAGACAGAAGGTCTTGGGAGATTATGTACGCCGACGCCGAAGGCGCGCTCAAATATTTTATGGACACCGTCTGGAACGAGGTGAACGGCGGTCAGAGCATAGACTTGCATTTGGTATGGCAAGAGATGTATTCCATGGTCTCAAGCGACAATCAAATTTACTTAGATATGACGGCTATTTATAATTATGTGCATACCGAAAATCCAAACCTGCCTCAACAAGAAAAAATGGCTTTGGCGTTTGATTTGGCAAGCGAAGATTATGCTCTTTTGATAGAAAGACTGAATGAATATGTCTATGAATATAAGAGCCAAGCTTGGGTGGAGCTTAACGAATACTTTAGCGAAGACGCTGTGATGACAGCCCTTTTTGAAGAGATGTTCGCATTTCAAATTCTGCATAACGAAGAGACCCTAAGCCAAGCCTTATGCTGGGACAGAATGGTCAATATGGTCTTTGAGATAGAGGCTACCCTTGAAAGGGTTGACCCACGCTTTGACGAGGACCAGCTTAGGATGTTCGCTCTTGATGTGATATTGGATTTATTGAATATGACTGAAAGGGCGGTTTTGGAAAACGCCGCAAGCGCTATTGAGGTCGAGCTTACCCAAGAAGAGATAGACAGCCTTATTTATGACAAGCTCTATAAAAGCATGACGCCCAAGGAAAAAGAAGCTCTTTCCAATAAAAAAGAAGAGGCGGAGCTTCTTTATCCCGAAGCCCAAGAGAACTTTATAAAGCATATCGCTTTGAGTCTATATATGAATTCGGCACGGGAAAGAGCGGTTCAAGACTTGAACGAATTAAGCCTTGACATGTTCTCTTTGAGTTTTGTCGATCTTGACTATAACCAAAAACTTGAGCTTTTTGAACAAGTCCATAAAGCCAAGACAAACAATTTGGTGACGGTCTATACTATTGAATACGCTTTAGAGAAATGGCAAAAAGCCCAAATCGACACCGAATACGCCCGAACAAATATCTTCTGGGATCCCGTTATTTTGGAACAAGGCGGCGATATCGGAAGTATTTATATCGGAAACGCCTATAAGTCATACGACCCCGAAGAAGACCTATTGAAGATTGACGAGAACTTGTTTGAGGGATATGACTATACATATCGAAACAGGCAGATTATTATCGAATATCTGGACTTTTATGGCGAGCTTAATATTTATGCGGACGATGTGATTATTGGTACGGAAACCTATTATAATCAGCTGGTTATCGACCCGCTGTCTCCCATAATTCCCGATAAGGCGGCGGCTTATGGCATCATATCGGGCATGGAGCCAGATGTGGAAATAAACGGTCAGATGTATAATTATATCGGAATGGTGGATGTGTCTTATGAGAATTTAATCTATCAGTTCACTTATGACAGCGAGGGCATTGAGGGCATAGAATTGACCGCGACAGTGTCCCCCAGCATGGCGCTGGAAGAACAGGATGTGACCATAACCGTTTATTACCTTGACAGAAGCCCGCTTTCCTACTATGTCAATACCCAGAATTATACAAACGAGCAAAGGGATATGGACCTCAATCTCTATCCTTTGAGGTTTGACCCCGTAAGCAATACCAATGTCATGACAATAGACCCGTTGAATGAAAGTATATACAACTCAATTGAAGGAAGGTATATACTTCCCAATTCCATAGTGGTGTTCTTTACGGACGCTTATCCCGACGGAGTTATCGCCACTTTGTTTATGAACGGCGTGTTCAATAATAGAATGGATATGACGGATATAGAATGGAATCTGCTTGGCAACCAAATTACGCTTGCGGGATTCGAGGCTTCGGATATTACTATCGATAGCTACACTGTGGATAATCAGACAAGAGAGTCCGCTCCTCAAATGAACGCGGAATTTTGGAAAGTACGGCTGGAAGTGACTCCAAGGGAAGTGGACAGAATCCTTCAGGTCAACGCTCAAGGAATGGGCGGAGAGCTGTTCGCCATTTATGAAGACGGAATGCTTAAAGCACGCAATAAGATTGATCCCTATAATGTAGCCCTTTCTTTCCCAGACCATGTCAGAGTGGAGTTTGTGGGTTCGGGCGATATGATGCTATTAAATAATATTCAATGGAGATTCGCCGACGGCAGAGGGCTGGAGTATTTACAGCTTCCCCAAGTCATAACCGGTGAGATAGGCGAGGCGGCGATGTTCCTTATCGCAGGCTTTACGGTAGTCAGCGAGACCATTTGGGTGAACTTCCCCATAAAGCCTAGACATATCGATATATCGGTGGGCGGAGGAGCCGATATCAAACCTTTGGACGGGGGCATTATCTATTTGATAAAAGGTCAGCCCGTACAGCCTCAATTGGATAGGTTCAATTCACTGTACTATAATTTTGGCGGATTTGGCGAAGGCGACGACTGGTCGGAAGTGCCCTTGGAGTTCATAGCCAACGATGTCAGCCAGATAAGCACCGCTGAAGTGGGAGTCTATACCTTAAGAGGCAGATTGGGACCCATAAACGACCCCAATATCAATTTTGAGGTTATAGTCATAGACCCGAAATTATACGCCGAGTTTGAGGAACAAATAAACTATAAGGTTTATTATGACCGAATTTCCGTCGCTGTCAACACTTATGGCATGAGGATAAGCGGAAAGGAAGAAGAAGAGGGCTTCTTGCCCGATAAATTCGTGCAGCAGCAGATAAGGGACTCAAGCGGAAACTTGATATCCGGCTATAACGAATTCCAAATAATCGGCAGAGAATGGGATATCGCCAATAAAGAAGTAAGATTTATCTGTATCTATACTTTCCTTATGGACTATCACGATGTGGAGAGGCTGGGCGGAATCGCCGCAGGCAGCCGTGAACAGACTCTGGTGATAACTCTGCCACTTGATACTTATATCTATACCGAAGTGGACAGCAGCATGTCATTTAATATAGAGGACAATACCTTATATCTGCCTCTTGGAGAGGAATTGATTATGTCGGCTATGCCCAAGGCAATTATGAACAGGGGCACGGATAATGAATTTGAAGTTCCCTTGCTTTGGGATTTGAGGGAAATCAATGTCAACCGTGCGGGCGTTTACTATCTGTATGGATATTTTAGAGACTATACCTCTTCGCATATGGCAAGGAACAAGAGCTTAAGGGTAGTAATAGACAGGCTTGACATATCTGATGAGATCGCAACGCAAGACGCTCTTCTGCAGACTTATAACGGTCTATATCAAGTAGTGGTTCCAGTGATTCCCGATGTGCTTAGAGAAAACGGCGTTTACGCCCAATTTCCGCGTGCTAATATCTTGGTGGAATACATTACTGAAGAAAGGTATAACGCTGGGGACTATGGAGATTTCCGCACCACTCCTTATAGAAATGCGGGAGTGTACTATGTGAGAATAACAATCGACGACTATAATGTGTGGGGTGAAAGGCTGTTTAAGCTGACCATTAATCCCATAGTAGTAGATCCCGATGATTTGTCGTTTGAATACGGTCAAGGCTCGGTTGAGATATCTGTTCCCATACCCAACTGGCCTCAATCGGAAATTGAAAAAGAAAGGCTGTTCTATGACCAGTTCAGGGTTCATGCCAATTATAAATTCGGCGTAAATGTAGAAAGCAGGGCAAGTTCCGCAGCTTTTGATACGCTGTACCAAAATACAAATCAGATCGGGAAGGAGCTTCTGGATTGGAAGCTTGAACAGGTACTTGAAGAGCAGTTCCCCAATTATGAAAACAGTTCCCCGCAAGAACAAGCAGCTATATTGGTATCCGCAAAGGCTATTATTTGGACGGAGATTTTGCCGACAGGCTTTGAGGAAAGACCCCTTGTAGACCATTGGCCGCTGTCCCAAGCGAAAAAAGACGAGCTATTGGATATTGCAAAAGACCAGCTTTATGAAAACGGAGAGAACGAGGACGAGGAATTGGTTAAGACTCAGGCTTTAGACAACCTCTATGAAATCATGGAAGCCTTTATTCAAGATATTATTGACAATAGAGTTCAGACTTTGATTTATGAGAACTATCCCAATTTTGATTCAATGTCGGATAGCATGAAATCTTTTATCATAATAGAAACCAAAGCAACCGTTTGGGACGAGATTATACCCACGGGCTTAAGGGATTATCCGCTTATATCCGGCTGGCCGCTTTCCGTCGAAGAAAAAATGGATATCCTCAACGCAGAATATATGCTAATACTAAATCAAAGCTTGGCGGGAGAAGAAAAAGATTTCTTTATTATGCAGGTTAAGGCAATGGCGTACGACCACTTGGAGTCTATCGTTTATTCGTCTGCTCAACAAATGCTTGCCAATACGCTTCAAAGTGCTATCAATATGTACTTCCCGCTCTATGACGAATATGACGCCGAACAAAAGGCGCTGGTCTTAATCGAGGTCAAATCCATTGTTTGGAACCAAATCTCTCCCGATGACAGGGTGATCGAAAGAAGCTATATCTATGACGGCAAAATCCATATGCCCGAGATATCCGGACTTCCCGAAGTCAAGATACCCAATTGGCCTGAAACCTTAAACGACAAAAACGCACTTTTGGATTATGCCATGAGGGAAAACGCCAATTTCACCTTAGAGCAGGCAAAGGCAAGGGCGTTTGATAATCTTATGCAGACTATTTTCTCTAATATCTATGCTTTGCAAAAGATGAACGCCATACTTGACGATGTCATACTTACTTTCTTCCCCGAATACCATTACCCCGATACTTCTTATGAGCAAAGGCAGGCAATCCTGACCGCTGCCAAGGCTATGGCGTGGGACAATAGAATAATTCCGGGCGACACCGTTATGGAAATAGATTATGCTTTTGAGTTCTGGTATGTGGACATGGAAAACAACGACATGATTATTGAGACCAGACCAAGAGAGGCGGGCACTTATGAAATAACCCTGACCATTCCTCCTGAAACCAACCCCAATTATGTCATGAAAGAAGGCGAGGAAGTGGTCATAACAATAAGTATCAGAAGGGCGCAGATAAACCAGAACTTCGCCAATTGGATGACATATACCGGCAAGCCCATTCTTCCAAGGTGCGAGGGCTTGCACGACGCCAATGGAAATCTTCCTGCCGGCGTCACCATAGAGTATAAGTTCTGGAAAGACGGCGAGCCTGTGGACTATATCAGAAACGCTGGACAATACACCTTCTCAGCCGTTGTTCAAGGCGGAAACAACTATCCCTCATGGACGGTTGAGGCGCAGACCATAAATATTCTGCCTAAAGAAATGAGCATTGAGGTGGGAACGGTTGAAAGCGATTATTTACAGGAAGTAAGAGATTTCGCCTCAAGTATTTCGCTTTATGGCATAGTGGGAGACGACCTGCCCTCTATGTTTGGATATCTTGTGTGCGAAAGCGAAGTGACCTCAAGGCATATGGTCGGAGAATATCCCATCCGTTTTGTAGGCTTCAAACAGACCTTTGACAGTGACAAGGTGTATTATCTGAACGCCGAAAGACCCGAAGACGATGTAATAAACCTTGATCCCGTGCTTTTTGGAAATTATAACATTACGGCGATAAACGGCATATACAGAATCAATAAAGCTGTGCAAGACGCCATAATCATTCACGACGAGGAAGAGCTTCATCAAAGATACGGACTTATGCAAGAGGGCGATACCCAGGTTTGGTATCTTGCACCCGGCTTCTATGGCGACTTTGTGGTGGATAAAAATGTGGGCATCACCTTGATAGGAAGTTATGACACATCCGCAGAATACGGCGACTTTTCGTCCATTGAAGATATGCATGACAAAACCATGAACGAAGTAAAAGACAACAGCCAAAATATTGCCACCGTATTCAATTCGATAAGAATAGAAAGGGGCGCGGTAACCATTGATATCATAAGATTCAATGGAGATGCCAACCATACTTCCGTCTATGTGAATAGAAACGCGTCCTCGGTTGAGATTAAGAGAAGTTACTTTAAGAATGAGGAAATCCTTGCTCCCGGCGGTATGTCTGAAGCCCAAAACGCACGAGCCATAGTCACTGCTCCGATGTTTGCGGGACTTTTGAGGCTGGATAGAACCTATATCGAAGGGTTCTCAATCGGGGTCTATATGGACGGAGGGCAGACTCTTGAGGTCGTAAACAGCAGATTCAACAGTAACAACTATGCGGCATTGATGGCGAACAAAGGCAATACGCATATCGAAGGCTCAAGGTTTGAGTTTACGAGAGGACATGGGGTTTACTTGCAGATGTCCTTGTTTACTGCCATAAATTGTTCTTTCTATGCTAACAATACGGGATTAGCGTCTCTTAGCGTAGCGCATTATGATATCCTACTGGAGAACATATTCATGGACAATGTCACGGATATAGAGACTTTGTAAAAGACGAAGTTAAGACTGGATAAAGCATTTTAAAGGATAGTATTATTGAGATACTGTCATGGGGACTAATAAAGGAGGAAGCGTGAAAGTCAAAAGAAAAAGAGCCATACTGGTAGTAATGTCCTTAATTATATTGATAGCTCTTGCTTTTGTTGCAAGCCAAGGCTATGACGCCCAGCCAAGACCTACCGAAATCGTGGGCAAAAACACCTTTAAGCAAACCATGGTCGAGGCGGACGGCTCTGTGGCGCATTTTTACGCTACGGGGGATCAATACTTTAACTACTTACATGATGAGAACGGTTACATACTGTTAAGAGACAACGGTTATTTGGTCTATGCCACAAACAGGAACGGAAGACCCACCCCCACGCCGATAAGATATAAAGACCACCGTCAAAAAATCTTGGCATTGCAGAAAATGACCGTGTCGGATATTGACTTTGCCAAAAATCCCGACCTCATCACAAGCTATCCCGAAAACAGTGCTTCCACCCTTTATCAAAGTGCCTCTTCATCCAAACCAATAGTAAATTTCGTGATATTCATCAGCTTTGCGGGCGAAAATATCAACATAAACAAAAACTATATCGACTCCGTTATGTCAGGACCGACAAATTCTTTGACGGACTATTATCAGCAATTATCTTACGGCGAGATACTTGTACATAATATCTATCCAATTAAGAACGGGGAGATTTTTGTTTATCAAGATTCCCAGCCCAGAAGCTATTATCAATTGAAAAGAAATTCTTCAAGCAGATTGGTCAGAGAAAGGACGCTTTTGAACAACGCTGTCCGCGCGGCAAGGGAATACTTCGACTTTGAGGGTCTGGATATAGACATTACTGAAGACGGATATGTGGACGCGGTGAACTTCCTTATTTCCGGCTCCCCTTACAGCGAATGGGGGGGCATGCTTTGGCCACATTCATGGGATTTGGACGAGATCTCCAACGGTGCGCCCGCCACAATAGGGAACAAAAAGGTCAAAAAGTATTCATTTAATTTCCTTGAACAGCTGACGGTTGGTCTTTTGGCGCATGAATTTGCACATGTTCTGGGAGTTCCCGACTTATACCATTATGAAGACAATTGGGCATCTGTCGGAGATTGGGACCTTATGCATTGGGAGGGGGACATCCCGCAGTTTATGATTACGCATTTGAGGCATAAGTATCTCAATGTTTTGGGCGAAAATCAAATAGAAACCATTGAATTTAATGGCATATATAGACTGTCGCCTGTGACCACAACTTCAAAAAATCAGGTTTTGGCGTATCGCATCAACACTCAAAGACCCGACGAATATTTTATGGTGGAATATCGGAACAACAATGTTACATCTTACGATTCCACGCTCCCGGGTTCGGGATTGATAGTATACAGAGTCAAGCAAGGCGTATATGGCAATTCGGAAGCTCTTAAGAATAGGGCATCCAACCCTGATGAAGTGTATATTTTCAGACCCAATGCCGTGACTGTAGGTTCGGACTCGGTAAGGTCGCGGGCAAACCTTAATAAGGCTTATTTATCGCCCCAAAATCCCGATTTCTCTTCGGTGGGGGTAAGCCTTGAACAAAAGCCGTCTTCAAGTTATGACGACACTACGCTTTTCTATACCAATGGACAAAATAGCGGCGTAATAATAACAGCACTTGCCATAAACGACCAGCAGATTACTTTTGAGGTTAGGCTATCCGGCGATAACAATATACATGATGATTATTTTAAGGATAAACTCTCCTTGAATAATGTCAAGTTAAATAATGACCAGGTATTTAGCGGTGTGTATGCCAAGCTTGAAGTTATTCAAGACTTCAATATCTCTTTCCTTAACGATTTAATAATTAAGCTTAAATCCGACAACAACCATCAAATCGCTTCAATAAGGCTTGATAGAGCCAAGTTTGTTCAATCCTATAACAACGGATTCAGATCTTTTGATGTGAGGTTTGTGATAAACCATAAGGGCAGCGGCTTTTTGTCAAGCGTATTCTATGAAAGCGCGTGGCAGAGCTTTGAAGAACCTTGCGATATGGAATTGTACGCCGTGGATAGCGACAATGACTATATCTATTTAGGAAAATATAGCATTGACAATTCCCAGACCACCTGGCAGTCCATTGAGATGACAAACATAAATTATACCACCAGCGTAGAAGCTTCTATCAATGCTACCATAGCGGTTAGAGATGACGGAAAGGCGTTTGTGAGCTCCAACATTTCAGAACTTAACGGTCTTGTCTTGCAAGATGTATTGTCCGCAAGTGCGGGAGTGCAGCATATCCTATATATAAAAAGCAACCTTAAGGTCGCTGCTGCCGGGAATTTCCAATCCGGCGAAAACAATATCAACTCTTGGGAAAATATAATTAAAGTAGCCGCTGGGGACAGAGTGTCTTTCGGACTTACCCTTAACGGTCAAGTAGTGTCTGCGGGCAGGATGGATTTGGATAAGGTAAGCGGTTGGACCAATATAGTGGATATCGCCGTAGGCAAAGAGCATATAGCCGCTTTGAAAAAAGACGGTACGGTGGATATTGCGGGAGAAAATCTGAATCAGGACGGGTTCAGCTCATGGAGAAATATTATTCAAATAACCTGCGGAGACCAGTTCACCGCCGGACTGACAAGGGATGGAAAGGTGGTAGTCACTGGAGAGCTCAATGATAAAGCACAGACGGAGGGTTGGGAGGACATAACAAAAATTTATGCTGGGACAAAGCACCTTCTTGGCTTAACCAAATCGGGCAGAGTGCTTGCGGTCGGAAACAACGCCTTTGGACAATTGAATACCGCCTTGTTTTTCGATATTATCGACATAGCGGCGGGAGAACGCCATAGCGTGGCTTTAAGAGAGGACGGCAAGTTGCTATATGCTGGTGACAACCAAAACCAAACCAATAATATCCAAGATAACATAATCTATTATCAAGATAATTATGTAGAGGTCTCTTCCTTAATCGCGCCTTTCACAAGAAGAGTGCTTAAAGAAGACGATACATACCAATTGGAAGTGGGGGTATTCCCCGCAAACGCCTCATATAGGAAAATAAGCTATTCCTCCAACAACGAAATAGTTGTCAGCGTAACCCCAGATGGGTTTATGACCGCTCACAATGAAGGAATCGCAACAATCACCGCAAAGCATAGAGGGTCTGACTTGGAAGTGATAATGGTAGTGGAAGTCATTCAACATATAAACACTAATTCCATGATAGCGGCGGGCAACAACCATAGCGTGATACTAAATAACAAAGGTACGGTTTATGCCATGGGTGACAATTTTGAGGGACAAACAGGTGTGGAGCTTTGGGGAAATATCGTATACATAGCGGCGGGCGGCGACACAACGGTAGGAGTGACGCCCGACGGCGAAGTGCTGGTGGCGGGCAGTATGGCAGACTCCAACGCCATAAATTGGACAGATATCGCTTATGTCGCAACCAGCGGAAGAACAATAGTGGGCATAAAGTACGACGGTGGGACTGTTGCTGTAGGGGACAACCAATACAATCAGACAGGTTTCTTCAATTCCCAAAGCGGTGTCTACCAAGTGGCGACAAGCCGTACCCATACGGTCGCCATATACAAAAATGGTCTGTTGGACGCCAAGGGACTCAATGATAGAGGTCAGTGCAATGTGCAAGACTGGCGCCATATAGTCAAGATAGTTGCGAAAGAGGGTTTTACGCTTGGGCTTGACGATTCGGGTAGAGTCCATTATGCGGGACAATGCGCATATGTCAGCGATATGAGTGTTATTTCTCAATGGTATGACATAGTGGACATTGCCGCAAGTGACGAACATATAGTCGCCATAAATTCAAAAGGCAAAGCTTTTGCAATCGGCAACAATTCTTTTGGGCAAACGGATGTGGAAGAATTTGAGAATGTAGGCATGATTGCTGCAGGCGGACAGCATACCATAGCCATAACAAAAGACGGCAAGATAATCGGAGCGGGAAGAAACAATGACGCAAGGCTCAACCTCCCTTCTGTCAACCCGCTTCCTTTTATTGAATTAATCAATGCACAAGCTCCCCAAGATACTTATGGCGTAAAGGTAGGTCAGACGCTAAGATTGGATTTAAGGATTTCTCCATATAACGCCACCGACAGAAAGAATATAACTTATTCTTCTTCAAATCCCGAATGTGTTCGAGTGGACGAAAACGGTTTTGTCACTGGCGTTGCGGCCGCATCACAGCCTGTGCAAATACAAATAAGAGTATTCGACTCTCAAACCCAGCAACAAAGAATACTTGATACCGTAAATGTTTATGCGTATGAGACGGCCTCTAATATTACATTGTCGGCAAATCCCAGGAAAAGCGTATATACATATCAAGAAAAGCTTGACTTGTCAGGGGGCAGAGTAAGAATTTATTTGGTCGGCGGCGAGAGTTTTGAAACTGATATTGTTCCCGAAATGGTGGTCAACTATTATACGGCTACCAGCCAATTGGGGAAGAGACAAGTGGAAATAGCCGTTGACGGAGTCAGCAATACAGTAAAATTCCCAATAAGCGTATTTGATATGGCGATAAGCTGTGAGCTTATGAATCTTTCTGAGATAAAAAGAATTTATGAGTACGGCGATGAGATTGATTTAAGATATGGATATTTGAAAATCACGCGAGGTTTTGACGGGCAGAGCTCCTTTCCATTGTCTCAGCTTTTTGCCGAAGGTCATTTGGAAGTTATTTATAATACTCATCTTTTAGGCTCCACGATTGTGACGCTAAAATATACCGACCCCATAGCGGATGAGGCAGGTTTCGTCAAGGAGCATTTTGTCACATATGTCATAGATGTTTTGGACGCAGTCACAAATATAGAGGTCGTACTTGACAAAGTAAACTTCAAATACGGCGAAGAAATCTTCGGCAACGGACACCTTAAGGTAAATATGAAATCAGGTAGTCAAATAAGGCAAGATATCGTGGATATTGACGAGAACTATCAGCCGGGTATAGATTCAAGGGTCACGATACTGGACTACAATAAATATAAATTGGGTATCCAAAACATAAGGATAAGGTACTATAACCCTGATTTTGACAATGTATATGAAGGTCAAGTCACTGTGAATGTTCTTGACGAAGTCGAGGAGGTGGAGATAACATCTATGACTTTGGAGGACAGGGCGGTTGTGGATATTAACAAGTCGCCGGATAGGAGCATATCCGTAAGGGTGACTTTTACGGGCGGAGCGGTTATAGAGGTGGGCTTTGACGGACAAAACCAATTCTTTGAGAATATGATATTGAGCTTTAATAAGGGAGTGGNTGAGATATCCGAAGGAGAGGACACTATAAATATGGATATAAAAGTCAATCATAGCAACTATGTTGATTATTATTCTATCTACACCGTTTCGGACCTGCCTATTTTTGGAATAAGCCAAATACAGTCTTTGGAGATTGTGGGGGGAAGTACTTTTCCGTACGCAAGCCAAACCGATTTGAAAATAAAAATAAGAATGAACAATATGGATTATAACATTGAAATAGACGATGTCATGCTGGGCATTGACAATACCTCTTTGAACCCTCAAACTGCATCGTTCACGCTGATGGGCTTTACCGCAATTAAAGATGTTTCATTCTATGATTATGAATTGGAGATTTATACCCATATCCAGAATGTGACGGCGCTTTATGGTCAAGACCCCGATATAACAGTATATGCCGTTATGGCAAGCGGAGTGGAAAGCATAGTTCAAGACTGGTTCTTCGTGGACTTTAACAATAAGCAAGAAGGGCTTCAGCTTGTCCAAATACGCTATAAAGAATTGTCTTGTAATATTTGGGTTGAGGTTTTGGACGACATAAAAGAGATATTTGTCTTTTCTTCCCCCAAGATATTTTATGAAGTCAACGAGCCTTTGGATTTAAGCTCTTTTAGCATAAGACTCAGGTTTTTAAGCGACGAATTGACCGATCCCATTTACTTTAACTATGAAGAGTTCACGGTGGAGGGCTTTGACAATACCGTAATAGGCGTTCAATTGGTTACGATAACCTATAAGGTCACTGGCGATTATTGGCAATACTATTTTGAGGTAAGAAACCGTATCTGGCGTATTCATGTGGACAGCGAATTCTCAAAAAGCGTGTATACGGTGGGAGAAGAGCTTGACTTGACGGTGGTCATTATTTATATAAACGGGGACAGGGATTATATCACTGAAGGATTCCAGACCAACTTCAACAACACCGTCCCCGGAGAACAGCCCGTGTATATAACTTATAGGGGAATATACACTACGCAGTTCCTTGTCAAGGTCATTGACGCCCCACGAGAAATAAGCATAAAACCGCCCAATAAGACACACTATCAATATGGTGAAAAGCTGGATTTGGACGGAGGCAGGGTAACAATAATAACCCAAACGGGAGAAAGAACCATCGTCGCCTTGTCGGAGTATGCAAATGACTTAAGGGGATTTAATTCCACGCCCACAAAAAATGGATCGCAGATTATACTTCTGTCCTTATCGCAGTTCAGGGTGTCCGCAAGTTTTAAGATTTATTTTGCTGAAAAAGCTGACAGCAATATCTTGATTGCAAAAGGAGATGCTGATACAATAAGAATAGACCGCCTTAACGCAAGGATAATCTTAGAAGAGAGCGCCACCTTGTCACAGTTCAAGAATATGGTAGAGACCTATGCGGATATAAGATTTTTATCCGATGAAGAGTACATTGACTACGAGCTCAATCAAGAGAGGTATTTGTCTTCGGCTATAAAGGTGCAAGTGGTCAATTATGAAAATACTGTTCTGGAGACTTTTAGCGTATACCTTAAAGGCGACGCTAACGGCAACGGGGTGTTTGACATAAACGATATACCTATTCTGGCGGACCATTTGCTGGCGGGGCTTGAGTATTCGGCGCTTTACGGCGACATTACGGGCGACAAGAGATATACCCTAACCGATTTTATAAAGTGGGTAGAAAAACTTGAAGAAGAGCTTTTAGAACAAGAAGAGGATAGCCAATGAAGAAGCACTGTTATATATTGATGATTGTCATACTGCTGGCTATGTCCGCTTTTTTGTTTTTTGGGTGCGCTAAAGGCGGTATTAATCCAAATGATATAGATTATATTGAGTTCAGAGAGGGTTCCCTAAAGACCGTATACGCTGTGGACGAAAAATTGGACTTTAATAACATTTATATTGTAATTGTGCTTAAAAAAAATAAAGGCGATATTGTGGAAAGGGTGTTGCCCTCAATGCTGGAGGGGTTTGACACCTCCACCACAACGGGCCCCACTGAGACCAGATCAATGAGAGCGAAATATATGGGCTTTTATACCACGCCTTGGAATTATATCGTAACAAACGCCGTTGACATCGAAACCAATGCTCGAATTCAACTGCGTGAAAAGGAAAACGGAGACAAGCTTGACATCATAGCCAGTCTGAAAATTGAGGATTTGTCCGGCATCAAGGGAATGATGATGGACATAAGCTATAACACCACTAATTTAATCCGTCAAGATATTCGCATAAGCATCGAAAATTGGGAGATATCCTTAAGGTCTATTCGTCAGGGAAGCTTTAGTATTTTGTATTATTCAAAGCCTTTGGGAATGTCCTTGAACCATGATATAGACCTTTTTGTTATGGTTTTTGATAGGATAGGAACGGGAAGCTCAAATATAGAAATTAAAAATATAATTTTAAGCGATGGGGATAGGGATATCTATCTACCCGACGCCAAATTAAAATAAGGAGGAACAAAAAATGCTGAAACTTATTCCATATCCGCAAAAGATAAAAATACTTGAAGGACAAGCTGAGAATTTAGACAACATAGAGAAAAAGATAAAAAAGACGGGGCTGGGCAAGGAAGGCTACCGACTTTTTATTAAGGACAAAGTCGTCATAGAAGCCGAGCACGAGGCGGGGCTTTTTTATGCTCAAAAGACCCTTGAACAGCTTAAAGAAAACTTGCCTGTTCCATATCTGGAGATAGAGGACAAGCCCAAGTATTCGCACAGGGGCTATATGCTGGACTGTTCAAGACATTTCTTCACTATTGAAGAGATTAAGAAACAAATAGATATGCTTGCCCTATTTAAGATAAACATGTTTCATTGGCATTTGACGAACGACCAAGGCTGGAGGGTGCAGATAGACAAGTACCCCTTGCTCACCGAGATAGGCTCTCAAAGAGAACAGACGGCGGGGGATAAGACGCCGGTCAAGGGATTTTACACAAAAGAGCAAATTAAAGAGATAGTTGAATACTGTAAGGAAAGGCATATTGAAGTAATACCTGAAATAGACATGCCCGGACACTTCTCCGCCGCGATAGCTTCTTATCCTTTCTTGTCATGCACAGAAGAAAAGATAAAGGTAGCCGAAGGGTACGGTATTTTCCCCAATATAGCCTGTGCGGGAAAGGACAAGACTTATGAATTTTGTTATGATGTCTTGGACGAGATAGCGCAGCTCTTTCCCTATGAGTACATACACCTTGGCGGCGATGAAGCGCTTAAGCTGTATTGGATAGACTGTCCGCACTGTCAAAAGGCGATAAAAGACAACGGCTTAAAGAACGAGGAAGAGCTTCAGGGATATTTTATGACCAAAATGGTAAAATACCTTAACCAAAAAGGCAAAAAGGTAATAAATTGGAATGACGGTATGCTTGGCGACAACATTGAAGGGGATATCACCGTTCACTATTGGAGGCAGACCAAGGAATGCAATGAGGTAGTCAGGAAAGAGGCAAAGAAAAATAGAGGCATTATTATTAGTCCGTTCTTCAGTTATTATTTAGACTATCCACATGGTATGACGCCATTGAAAAAAACATATAATTATCAGATAGACAGCGATATAGAAGAAAATGTGATAGGTCTGGAAGCTCCCTTATGGACAGAACATGTACTGGATGTGGACAGACTTGAATATATGACCTATCCAAGGCTTTTGGCGGTGGCGGAAAGGGCGTGGACCCAAAACGCCGACTATACGGGATTTTTGCAAAGATTAAGCATGTTCGGCAAAATATTTGACAAACACGCTATTAATTATTGCAAAGATTATAATCCTAATATAATAAAAGGCAAGTTGGATGTGGCAAAATTCTTCTTAAACGCTTTAGGAAAAGTGGGCAAAGGCAACCTAAAGGCAAGAAAATTGACTAATAAAAAGCTAAAAAATAAATATAAAAACTGAGGTTAGACAATGAAGAATTTTTACAACATGTCCCGTGAAGAGGTTCTAAGAGAATGTAATACTTCGGAAAACGGGCTTAGCTCCCAATCTGCCCAAAAAAGACTGGAAGCTAATGGAAAAAACAGTTTAAGGGAAAACAAAAGAAGAAATTTCCTCATGAGGTTTTTGGATCAGATGAAGGATGTCATGATAATTGTCCTTTTGGTGGCAGCAGCGGTTAGCGCCACCATTTCAATTATTGAAGGACAGCCTTCTGAGCTTGTGGAAAGCTTTATTATACTGGCGATAGTATTGATAAACGCATTTATTGGACTGGCGCAAGAGAGCAAAGCCGAAGCGGCTTTGGAAGCGTTGAAAAAAATTAACAAGCCCCTTGCCAAGATTCTGAGAGACAACGAAGTCAAGAAGATCAACAGCGAAGATCTGGTAGTGGGAGACATTGTTCTTTTAGAGGCGGGGGACAGCGTGCCCGCAGACATGAGGCTTATTTCAACCAGTTCATTAAAGATAGAGGAAGCGGCGCTTACTGGGGAATCCGTACCCAGCGAAAAGCATTCTGAAGCACTGGAACAAGAGAATGTACCTTTGGGCGACAGAAACAACATGGCATTTTCATCTGGTGCTGTGGCGTACGGCAGGGGAAAGGGCGTTGTGGTAGCTACTGGAATGGATACCGAAGTGGGAAAAATCGCCAAAATGCTGAGCCAAACGGAAGAGCAAAAGACTCCGCTTCAAGCCCAGCTTGCCAAGACGGCAAAGATATTGAGCGTGGTGGTCTTGGCGGCGGCGGCGATAATATTTGCGGTGGTGCTGTTAAGAACTCCGATAATAACCATGGATATAGTTATGCATTCGTTTATGACGGCGGTCGCAATAGCAGTTGCGGCAATACCCGAGGGACTGCCCGCGGTGGTGACCATAGTCCTTGCCATAGGCGTTCAACGAATGAGCCAAAGAAAAGCTATCATAAGAAACTTGCCCGCTGTGGAAACGCTGGGATGCTGTCAAATTATTTGTTCGGATAAGACAGGCACACTGACTCTTAATCAGATGACCGTAAAAGAGCTTTTTACTATGGACGCAAAAAGTTTTCGCGCTGGAGAAAAGCCCGATGACAAGGCGGTGGAAAATCTTATTATGGGAATGGTGTTGTGTAACGATACCGAGATATCCGACAATAGGCTTTTGGGCGACCCCACAGAGACAGCGCTTGTGGCTTATGCCCGAGACATGGGAGTCAATGTCACAAGAATGAAAGTCGAGAACTTGAGAGTGGACGAAATCCCATTCGACAGCGCACGAAAGCTTATGACCACCATTAATCAGACAAAAGACGGCAAGGTGGCTTTTATCAAAGGCGCACCTGATGTTTTGATTAGAAACTGCAAGTATATCCAAGTCAATGATGAGATAAGAAACATCACTAAAAACGACATGGATAACATAAGGCTTATTAATTACCAAATGGCGAATAAAGCTTTGAGAGTGCTTGCGGTTGCAATCAAAAAAGAGAATTTGGACAAAGAAGAAGCGGAAACAGATTTGATTTTTGTGGGGCTTGTGGGCATGATAGATCCTCCCAGACCTGAAGTCAAAGAGGCGGTACGAGTATGTAAAAAAGCGGGTATGACTCCTATTATGATTACTGGAGACCATATAGACACCGCAAGGGCTATCGCCAAGGAGACGGGAATTTTAACAAACGACGACGAGCTTGTAATCACTGGTCAAGATTTGGATAATATCGAAGAGGACGAGTTCTTAAAGAATTTAGAAAAATACAAGGTCTATGCAAGGGTAAGTCCGGAGAATAAAGTTAGAATAGTCAATGCCTTCAAGACAAAGGGATATATCGTCGCCATGACGGGAGACGGTGTCAACGATGCCCCGTCCATAAAAAAGGCGGATATCGGCATAGGTATGGGCTTAACAGGAACGGATGTCAGCAAGGGCGCGGCGGACATGGTGCTTTCGGACGACAATTTCGCCACCATAATAAACGCCGTGGAAGAGGGCAGAAAGGTATATGCCAATATCAAAAAAGCCATTCAAATACTTTTGTCCACGAATATAGCCGAGGTGCTTTGCCTGTTTATTGTCACAATGATTATGCCTGCGGGTACGGTGTTTATGACGCCGGTTATGATATTGTGGGTGAACCTTGTCACAGACTCTTTGCCTGCACTGGCTCTTGGTATGGAAAAAGCCGAGCCAGATATTATGGACTATCCGCCCCGAAAACAAGGTGCAAGCCTATTTTCGGGAATTACGGGAAGGAATATCATTATTCAAGGTGCGATGCAGACTTTGCTTGTGTTGAGCGTATATTTTATAGGGTACACGATATTTGGCGATATCGATATGAGGTATCCGTCAACCATGGCTTTTGTATCGCTTTGCATGATAGAGCTGTTCCATTCTTATAATTGCCGTTCGCAAGAAAAGAGCGTCTTTAGCAAAAACCCCTTCTCAAACAAGCATCTTAACTTGGCGTTTATTGTGGGAACAGCGCTTTTATTCATGGTTTTGATACTGCCGTTTATGCAAACGGCTTTCAGCGCAATAATGCTCACACCCTTGCAGATTGCAATAAGCGTAGGATTTGCTATAATGATAATACCGCTTGTGGAAGCTCAAAAAGCAATTCAAATAGCTGTTAACAAGAAAAGGGTGAAAAAAAGTGAACAAGTATAAGATTATGACGCCTGCGCAGGTCTGGCAGGACTATGACGCGGAAAAAGAGTCTTTAGAGACGCTGATTAACGACGAATATAAAGAGAATCTTTATCTGCATAGGTCATATACCATTACCGCGTGTACCGTCGAGGACGGAAAGGTCAGAGTCGGCGTAAGAGTAACTCAAAATATTAAATTAAGACGAAAAAAAGCCGTCCTGATAGTGCAGGAGTATAGAAAAAAAGTTCAAAAAAAGGTGGTTAAAGACCTTGCGGACATGGGGTATAAGGTCGTTGTGCCCGATTGTACGGGAAACGATATCTCATATAAGACTACTTTTCCGCCCAGTTTGAAATATGGCAATATCGCCGAAGCCGAAGAGCATATAAGCCAAGTGTGCCCCACGGCGAAAGAGACATGCCAGTACCTTTATTCAATGGTTGTCAAAAGGACGATTACTTTCATTAAAAAAGAGCTGGGCATTGATGATATCATTGTCATGGGCATAGGAGACGCCACCGAAGTAGCCATGCAGGTGGCGGGCAGCGATATAAGACTAAAAGGTCTTGTTTGTATAAACGGTGCGGGATACAGAGAATATATAGGTCTGAACAAATACGGCGAAAAAAACGAACTGGAAATCGACCATAAGCTTATGTGCTGGTTGACCGGTGTTGCCGCCGTAGCTTACGCCAAGCATATTCAAGTGCCTATTATGATTGCCATAAGCTCAAACGGTAGAGAGGCGGATATAGACCGACTTTCAAACCTTATGATGTTATTAAAAGAGAATCAGGCGAATATCGTCATCACGCCAAGGAGTGCGGACAGCATAAGTCATCAAGCTTATATGACGACGCTGAATTGGATAGAGGATATTTTTTCCAAAAGAAAGAGCTTAAAGAATCCCAAGACACAAATAAGAGCAAGCGATGGTCTTATATACGCCGATGTCAAGGCGGATAAGTCCAAGGACATAAAAGAAGTTGCAGTGTATTATTCGTATGGGGAATATGACCATCTTGTACGGAATTGGCATAAAAAGGTATGTGACGCAATAAGCCCCGACCAATTCTTGGCAAAGCTTGATGTGGGGGTAACAGAAGGTCCGATATTTGCCTTTTGTAAAGTGGAATACCATGACGGTATTGCCCTTTGTTCCCTTGAAGACTATCAGGAACTTGCCGAATTTGAAATAAAAAAGACAGTGGATTTGGACTCCCGAATTGTTTATGAGGGTGCAATGGGGACAGGCTCTTTCGCTGAAGAAGCGGATAAGGCAATACTCTTAAAAAGCGGTCTTATGGTTGCCTCTACGCCGCTTGGGCTCAAGGGTGTGATGAGTAATTATGGCGAACTCATAAATTATCAGATTGGAGCCAAGGCACCGTTCAATAAGGGCAGAATTTTGCAAATTGATGCGTATAGCTATGAGGATATAGACCTTGAAATAAAGCTTGTGGCAAAAGAAGACGACAAAGTGGAGATTTTTGCGGTAACAAGTCCTATGCAAACGGGCGACGGCGCTTTTGTAAGCCATAAATTCTTGCCAAACGATTTCAAGAACTCAATCATGATGCCCCTTGAAGATTGGGATAAAATAAAGGCTATAAAAATAGTCAATAAAAATGTAATAATAGGAAAAATAATATTTATATAAATAGGGAGAGAAATGGCTAATAGAATAAAAGGTATATTGACACTTGCGATATTCTTTCTTTTATGCATGGGAGCGTCTTTCTATGTAAGCCGTTATGTGCTTGTCGTGTATCCGGTCGAGGGCAAGTCCATGGTGCCCACCATATACGACGAGGACAGGGTTTTGGTGTACAGAACTAAAAATATCAAGCATGGGGATATTGTGGTTTTTGATAGTGAGTATTATCAAAAACCTCTGGTGAAAAGGGTTATCGGTCTTGAGGGCGACCTTATACAAATAAAATTCAATGAGGAAATTCACGCCTTTGAGGTGTGGCGCAACGGAGAAAGACTTAAGGAAAAATATATAAACGAACCCATGTATCCGCCCTCATATAGGGAAATGGAAGTGCAGGTGCCCACAGGCAAGATGTTCTTTTTGGGAGATAATAGAAACGCATCTTCAGACAGCCATAATTATCAAGAAATGGAAGACATCTCCACCATTCAAGGCAAAGTAATTATGCGATACAAGGGACTGGATATTACATTTTTTGCCTTATTAGAGGCATAAAGACCAAATTAGAAAAAAAAAGACATTATTTTTATCTTTTTACAGCCTACAATTATTTTATTGTAAGGCTTTTTTTTGGGTGTAAAATGCAAAAAAAGAAAATAATAAACTATCTGGCTTTTTTTCTGATTCTTTTATTGATGTTTGTTTTGGAAAAAAATACGGGCATATACGCTTTTGCGATAGGGTTTTTTATGGCTTTGGTCTATTGTAGGCAGAACGCGATTATCCTTTGTGTATTTTACGCCGTAGGCTCCATGGCACTGAATTTTGAGCTTTTTAATCTGATTTATGCCTTATTCCCATGCATAGTGGTTATCACTGCATACTTTATACATTATAAGCTCAAAAAAAAGATAACACAGGTTATGATATGCGTCTATACTTTTATAGCCTGCCTTCCCCTTATCGTTTTCAAAACTGCGGATGTGTATCAAATCGTCAATACCATAATAAGCATTTTAACCGCACAAATGTTTCTCTATGCGTGTAAGACATATCTTCAGCCCGCACTGACAAGAGGTTTTGACGCCAGGCTTCGCCATGACGAAAAGCTGTCGGGCGGTATACTCTTGACGGCGATATTCGCGGGGCTTAGTTTTGTCACAATTTTAGATTTCAGCGTATACCTTATGGTCTCCACGCTTGTTTTGCTTTTCTTAAGGCAGCTCAAGCCTTCCCTTGCCTTGTCCGTGGCGGGGCTTGCGGGGCTGGGGGGAAGCGTGGCTCAAATATCCTTTTATTATATCGCCGTACTAATAAGCCTTGCGATGATTGTTGTGGCGTTTAAGGAAAAAAATATCTACATATCCGCCGTCGCAACTCTTATGGGAGCTTTTATATTCAATTATTTTTTTGGAAAAGGCTGGGACTGGGTCGCACTTTTGCCTTTTGCCGCCGGATGTTTTGTTGCTTGCTGTTTTCCGCCAAAGGTATTTTTGACAATCAGAGCCCTTGAAGGGGGCACAAATAGAGAGCTGGGGTTGAGAACGCTTATCAATCGGGACAGAAAGAACCTTTCGAACAGGCTGAATACCTTAAGCCGAGTTTTTTATGAGATTGAGGATATCTTGTCTTGCGAGACGAGGGACAAAAATTCAAGATATAGCGGACAGCTTTTGACAAGAGAGGTTGTGGACAAGCTGTGTAAAAATTGTTTCAATTATGAAAAATGCAAAGAGACCATGGGGGAGCCCTCTTTTGTGATATCTTCGCTTGTGCAATCGGCTATGGACAACAATAAAGTCACTATTTTGGATGTGCCGCCTGTGATAACCAATAATTGTAAAAAGATAAATACTCTCTTGTCGTTTATAAACGATTTAGTAAAAAAGAGCCGCCAAAGGATGCAGATTGAGAAATCCGTTGAAAAGGGGCGGGAGATGATTATCGCTCAGATGCGGGGGATGGGGCTTTTGCTCAACCAATTAAGCCAAGATATGCATACCCAAATAAAATACGACACGGTTTTGGAAAAGGAAATTTTTGAAGAGCTTAGCCGAATGGGTATCGCAGCCAGCGATATCGTGGTGTACGGCAAAGAACAAAGACCTGATAGAATAACTGTGATAATAAAAGAAGCCGAGGCGCATCCTGAAAGGATAAGAATAATCCTTTCCGAGTTTTTGGGTGTGAAAATGCTTGAGAGCCTTAGGGAAACCAGTATTAAGGGCAATATCACCTTGCACTTTACGCCCGCCCCGCCTTTTGACTTAGTATACGGCGAAAAGACCAAAGCTTATGGCGACAAATCAGGTGACAATACCAAGGCAATAAGGCTTTCACAAGACAAGCTCATGCTTATTCTTGTGGACGGCATGGGCAGGGGCAAACAAGCTTATGACACTTCAATGAACGCTATTTTGATGATTGAGAGTTTTTATAAGGCGGGTTTCGACCATAACACAATATTATCTTGTGTCGGGGGGCTTCTCAATCTGAGAGAGGAAGAGGACTTCAACGCACTTGATATTGTGGTATTCGATATCTCAAAGGGTATCGCGGACTTTATAAAGCAAGGCGGCAGAGAGAGTTTCATATTATCTAACGGAAATGTGGAAATTATAGAAAGTGGCAGTCTGCCCCTTGGCATAATAGACGAGGCAGTGCCGATAATCGAACAGAGAAAACTCAAAAAAGACGATATCATATTATTGGTGTCGGACGGGGTGGCGGACAGTCTGGGAACGGATATGATAAAGGACATATTGCTTTCTTCCAACACAAAAAACCCGCAAGTTTTTGCCGAACTTATTGTCAACAACGCCGATAGAATGGCGAAAGAAAAAAGCCGAGACGATATGAGCTGTATTGCGGCGAGGATTGTATAAACGCCGTACGCCTTTAATAATTATCTTGATATAGAAGTCTTTTGAGTATATAATAATCATATGAAAATCGTTGTACCAAACAAAAGAATAGGCGTGGGCGTGTCCGGCGGTATGGATTCAATGGTACTGCTTAATCTTTTAATGGAACAGAAAAAGGACATTACCGTCATAAACATAGACCACTGTATAAGAGGAGCTGACTCAAAAAGCGACAGCGATTTTGTCGAGGAATTTTGCAATAACAACAACATCTTGTGCCTTAGGTTTGAGGTGGATGTATTGTCCCAATGCCGCCTCACGCGTGAATCCGTGGAACTGTGCGCCAGAAACTTAAGGTATGAGATTTTTAACCGTTTATTGGATGAGAAAAAAGTCGATATCATAGCGCTTGCCCACCATGCCGACGATAATATAGAGACCGTGCTTATGAGAATCTTTAGAGGAACGGGCATAAAAGGCTTGAAAGGCATTCTTGACTCTGAAAGGTTTATTCACCCTTTAATCAATTATACCAAGCAAGATATTGAGAACTATGCAACAAAAAACAATATCCAATATGTGACCGATTCCACCAATTTTGAAAGCGAATATACCAGAAATTATATAAGAAATGAAATTATTCCCACTATAAAAAAGAAGTTCGAGGGAGCGGAAAAGGGCATCTTAAGGCTTATAGACAACGCCAAAGAGACTTTTGACTATATTGAAAGGAACTTGATTCCAATCAAGAAAACAGACAACGCCCTATATTTTGATATTGACAACTTTCAAAAAAGCCATTCAGCAATTCAAAAAAACGGCATATTGAAGCTTTTTGAAGAGCTGGGCGTGATCAAGGATATAGAGACAAGGCATTTGGAGTATATAATAAGCCTTGCCCAAAAGTCCAATAACGCCTGCTTGGACCTGCCCTATGGAGTGACGGCGGTTAAGGAATATGACAAGCTTTTGTTTATGAAAAAGAGCTTCGATACCTTCGAGCCCACCTTGTTCGATATAGAAAAGGAATATATCTTTGACGGTGAAAGAATATCGTTTGTTTTAGAGGACAAGATAGTCAAGGGCAGAAGTTTTGACCCCGAAAAAATCCCTGCAGATGCGGTTATAAGAAAAAGGCAAGAGGGCGATATTTTCAAAAAGTGCAATGGAAGAACAAAAAAACTCAGCGATTATTTGACAGATATCAAGATGCCCAAAAGGCTTAGGGACAGGCTGCTTGTGGTGGCTTCGGGCAAGCAAGTATTGATTATATTGGGTGTGGAGATAAGCGATATAGTAAAGGTGGATAAAAATACAAAAAACATATACGCAATAAAAAAGGAGACTATATGAGGTACAAAAATGTGGCAAAAGTGCTGATAAGCGAAGAGGAAATAATCAAAAGAACCAATGTTCTTGCAAAGCAAATCACAGAGGACTACAAGGGAGAGAAGCTCCTGTTGGTGTGCATTCTTAGGGGAGCAAGCTTGTTTTTCGCAGATCTGGTGAGGAAGATTGATTTGGATGTGAACTTTGACTTCATGGCGGTTTCAAGCTATGGCGCTGGCACATCTTCAAGCGGAGAGGTTAGGATAATAAAGGATATATGCGAGCCCGTCGAGGGCAAGAATGTCATTCTTGTTGAGGACATAATAGACAGCGGAAATACCCTTCAGTACTTAGTAAGATTATTAAAGCAAAGAAATCCAAAGTCCATAAAAATCGCTGCTCTTTTGGACAAGCCTGAAAGAAGAGAAGTCAGCATCCAAGGAGACTATATAGGATTCACCATTCCCAATGAATTTGTGGTGGGATACGGTCTTGACTATAACGAAAAATACAGGAACATACCCGAGGTATGCGTGCTGAAATCGGAGATTTATGAGAGCTGAACCGTTTATCAAAGCATTGATAGAGCTTAGCGGGTATTTTGACAAGCCTTTATATATAGTGGGCGGTGCAATAAGGAATTATCACATGGGCTTAAAGATAACCGACATCGACTTAGCAGCCGCCATATCTCCCCAAGAGGTTATAGAAAGACTTAAAGACAGCCCTTTCAAGGCGTCTTTGACCAGTAAAAAGCTCTTTACGCTGAAGATAGAACATAAGGATAAATATTTTGAGTTCACCTCTTTTAGAAAGGACACTTATACCGGCGGCAAACATACGCCCGACCAATCCTCTTTGACAGACGATATCTTGATAGATGCCAAGAGAAGAGATTTTACGGTGAACGCCGTATATTACGATATCTTAAAAGACGAGTTTGTAGACCCCTTGGGCGGGATAGATGATTTGAACAATAGGATAATAAGAACCGTGGATTTGCCCGAGAGGGTGTTTTCACAAGACGGCTTAAGGCTGATGCGCCTTGCAAGACAAGCGGCTGAGATGGGCTTAGATATCGACAAAACGGTTATGGACGCCGCCAAAGAAAATGTATATTTGATTAAGGATATCGCAATCGAGAGAATAAGAGACGAATTTGATAGGATAATCACCGCTGACCGGAAATATAATATCCCCAACGCCCATATAAGGGGGCTTAAGCTATTGGAAAAGATAGGTTTGTTAAGCTACATTCTGCCCGAGCTTGAAAAAGGAAAAGGCTTGTCTCAAAGGAAAGATTATCATAAATACGATGTCTACACTCATATATTGAAGTGCTTTGAGTATTCGCAAGCGGAGATTAGGCTTGCCGCGCTTTTACACGACATAGCCAAGCCCTTTTGCGTTCAAAATGACGGTTCGATGAAAGGACATGACCGTGAGGGAAAGCGTATGGCAGAAAATATTCTCAACCGTTTAAAATACCCCAAAAGAACCATAAGCGAAGTAAAAAAGCTTGTGTATCTGCACATGTACGATCTCAAAACAAACACTAAGGATTCCACGATAAGAAGATTTATTCAAGAAAATTTTGACATTTTAGATAAGCTCATAGCGCTTAAGCAAGCCGACCATAAGGCAGGGGGAATAATGGGCGAAGAAAGTCCTTCGGCGGCGAGGCTGAAAGAGGTCTTTGAAAAAATGAAAGCCGAGGGCATTCCTTTTACGACAAAGGATTTGAAAGTGGACGGCAAGGACTTGATTGAGCTTGATATCCCCGCACATAAAAGGTCGCTTGCCTTAAAGAGCTTGCTCAATGCGGCTATATACGGAAAAGATTTATTGACAAGAGAAGGTCAGCTCAAATACCTCAGTAGGAATAAAAAAAGTTTTTAGGTTTTTTAGAAGCTAATTTTAAGTACACAATAATTACTATACTTAAGCCGAAAATTAGTTGAGTATTGACGGGAGAATTGGCATATGTTATAATTGTGGTAATACCACAATATTAAGGTCAGCTTATGCCAAAAGAAAATTTGACTAAAAAGTTTGTACATACCATAAAGCAGAGGATACTAAACGGCGAATATAAAATTGGGGACAGTTTCCCTCCGCTTAGAAAGCTTGCACAGGAGTTTGAATGCTCCAGAAGCGTTATAAATGTGGGCATAGCACGGTTGGAAGAGCAAGGGTATCTGCTGGTTCAAAAAAGACAAAAGACAATTACCAATGATTTTATAAATAGAGGCAGTTTGGATACGGTCAAGGATATGGCGCTGTGTCAAAACTGTAAATTAAGAAAAAAAGCGGCTAAGGATATCCTTGAGGCAAGGCTGCTTATTGAGCTGAAATCTGTAAAAGACGCCGCAGCCAACCCGCAGGATTTAGAAGAACTCTTTGAAGTAATAGAAAGAGAAGAAAAGCTTGTTAAAGAAAACAGCAAAGATTATCACAAACTTGCAGAATATGATTTTAAGTTTCATTATCGCTTGATTAAGATGTCTGGGAATATGGTTTATTTCGCGGTGATGAACTCTTTTAAGGATACTGCGCTTGAAATGACCAAGATTTTTTATAAAAATAATATTGAGCGCTTTAAGGAATATGTAGAAAAGCACCGCCTAATCGCCGATGCCATAAGCCAAAAGGACGGCGAAAGGGCGGCTGAAATATTAGAGGAAATCCTCACACATGGAGAAAAACTCTATAAAATATTTAATGACTAGGAGGCTTGTCATGGGCAAAATAAAAGAACCAAAAAACCTCACGCCAAGAATTGAATGGTTGAGAAACTATTACTTCGAAGGTGTCAACAGACCTTGGAACAATGAGTACAAAGTCTTCACCACTGGGGAGGAGCATGATGAAATCTATAATGAAATCACATATTACATAGTCCCCGAGACATACACTTTTTTTAATACCTTTAAGGGTGGGTTGCCCCAAATCGCCAGAAAAATTGAAGCTCCTCAAGACTTTTATAAAAAGAGTATAGCCGAAAGGCGGGCTTGGTTTATTAAAGAGGCTATCGTGAATAGAGTTCCTTTGGACATTCTCCCGGGAGACCTGCTTTGCGGTGCGAACTTTAATCTTTTTGCAAGCCATTGCCACACCAAAAAAGAGAATAAAGAAAGAGCCAAGATACTTTATGGCAAAAACGGCTTGAGGAAGAGGACTTTGGAATTTCACGACCGCGGATTCGGCAACTGCGGGGCGACAAGCGGACACCTTATCCCAGACTATCCGACCATTGTGCAAAAGGGCTTCAAATACATCATAGAAGAGATTGACAAGAAATACCAAAGTCTTACAAAATCTCAACAAAGAGGCGCCGAGGGCAGTCAGCTTAGAGCAATGAGAATAGCGGCGACTATGCCTTGCGAGCTTGCCGAAAAGTACTCCAAACGGCTTAAGGAGCTTGCGGAAAAGGAAAAGGATAAAAAGAGAAAGGCGGAGCTATTGACCATGAGCAAGAACCTTGAAGTAGTGCCGTATCATCCCGCCGAGGATTTTTGGCAGGCAGTTCAGTCCTTGTGGCTTACGCATATGCTGGTCATGACTGACGAGAACTATCCCGGACCCGGCGTGTCATTTGGCAGGCTGGACCAATATCTGTATCCTTATTATAAGATTTCCAAAGAACAAGGCATGACGGACGAATTTGCCAAGGAGATTTTGAAGTGCATGTGGGTACACTGCAACACCGCTTATGACGCCCAAATAAAAGTGGGTGCTAATCAAGGGATAACCGCAGGGTTTGGACAGTTGTTTATGATTAGCGGAAAGGGAGAGCAAGGTCAGGACTTGACAAACGAATTGAGCTATATCCTATTGGATGTCATAGACGATATGAGCCCCATTCTTGAGCCCAAACCCAATGTGCGTCTTCATAAGAATTCCCCCGACAAGCTTTTGAAAAGAATTGTGGACATGATATCCGAAAGCCAAGGCGCGCCGTTTTTATTGAACTTTGACGAAAGGGCGATGGCAGGACTTTTAAGGCAGGCGAGAAAGAGCAGAAAGGAACATTTCATTAACGAAAAGACCGTATGGAACTATGCCGCTGTGGGCTGTATGGAAAACACCATGCAGGGCAACGACCGTTCGGGAACGGTGGATATCAATATCAACCTTTTGAAGGCTTTGGAGCTTACTTTGGGGAAAGGGTATGACCTCAACGGTTATGAAGATTTGATGTGGGGAAAATATAATCCCCCCAAAAAACATTCGGACAGTCCCGACCCTGAAAAGTTTGAGACATTCGAAGAATTTTATAAGGCGTTTGAAAAGCAAGTGGCTTATATCGTGGAGAAAATCGCGCGTCTTTATGACGAAAGCGACACCGTTAGGGCGAAGTATCATCCCACTCCGTACCTATCTTGTCTTGTCAAAGGATGTATAGACAAGGCTAAGGACATAACGCAAGGCGGAGCGGAGCTTAGGTATGTCACGGTGGAAGGTGTCACCTTCGCCACAACCGTGGATAGTCTGCTTGCAATCAAGTATTTGGTTTATGACAAAAAGATTTGTTCAATGAAAGAGCTTGTCGAGGCGTTAAAAAATAACTGGGAGGGATACGAAAAGATTCAGGCAATCGCCAAAAACAAAGCCCCCAAATACGGAAGGGATGACGACGAAGCCGACGAAATGGCAAGAAAGTTTATGGAACTTTGGTCGGAGGAAGTTTGGAAATATAAGACCACTCTTTCAGATGCCCAATTGCGTCCGGGAATGCTGAGCTGGAACTATTGGGTGGGGGACGGATACATCCTTGCCGCAAGTGCGGATGGAAGAAAGCGTGGACAGTTTTTGTCAAACGCCATATGCCCAAGCAACGGTGCGGACACCAACGGTCCGACCTCAAACATCAATTCGGTAGGCAAGGCGCTGGGCGGAAAGGTCGCAGAAGGCGGAGATTTTATGGATTATGTAAACTATCTTCCCAACGGTGCCAGCCACACCATAACGCTTTCGCCGTCCTTGTTGAGGGACGATATCCACAAGCAAAAGCTTATGGCGTTTTTAAGGGCTTATGTGGAGAACGGCGGCACTGCGCTTCAAATAAATGTGCTGGACGCCGACACCCTGATAGACGCTCAAAAAAATCCTTCGGAGTACAGACACTTGCTTGTTAGAGTGACGGGATACAACGCCTATTTCGCTTCAATAGGAAGAGAGCTTCAAAACGAAATCATAGCCAGAGAAATTCATAACAAGTTTTAAGGAAAGCAAAATATGAAGACTTATATTTTAGATATACAAAAGATGTCGACGGAGGACGGACCAGGAATAAGGACTACGGTATTTTTTAAGGGCTGCAACCTTAAATGCAAGTGGTGCCAAAATCCAGAATCCATTCCTTTTTATAGACAAAAGTATTGGATAAAAGATAAATGCATGGGGTGCTTAAGCTGTTTGGAGTGTCCGCAAAAAGCCATATCCTTTGATGAGGACGGGCTAAAGTTCGAAGAAAGGCTTTGTAATTTCTGCTTATGGTGCGCTGAGCAGTGCCCGACAAACGCCATTGAGGTAAAGGGGCGTGAGATTGAGATATCAGAGCTTGTAAATGAGCTTTTGAAAGACAAGGTTTTTTATGAAAAGAGCGGCGGCGGCGTCACGCTGTCGGGCGGAGAGGCGGCTTTACATTGGGAATACGCTTATGAGCTTATGGATGAACTTAAGAAAAGGGGCATACATACGGCGCTGGATACCGCAGGATGCTATCCTTATAAGATTCTGCAAAAGCTTTTGGAAAAGACCGACCTCTTGCTCTATGACATAAAACATATCGACAACGAAAAGCACAAAGAATTCACCGATGTGGAAAATACACTCATTCTGCAAAATGCCAAAAGAGTGGGAAGTCTTGAAAAACCCGAAGTCTGGGTGAGAACTCCGATAATTCCCGACAGCACGGATAGCGAGGAGAACATAAAGGGAATAGGCAAGTTTATTAAGGAAAATATGCCCAATATAACTAAATGGGAGCTGGTCACCTTTAATAATCTTTGCAAGAATAAGTACCAGTTGTTGAATAGAGATTGGGGCTATGAAAACAAGGAGCTTATCCAAAAGGAAAAGATAGAAAAGCTTTGGGCTTTGGCAAAAAAATATCATAAAAACGCTGTTTGGTCGGGAGCGACCAAGTTGGAGGTATAATCATGACAAAGTTAATCAGTGAAAAGGACATGAAAGAATTTGCCGTAACGGGTAAATTGGGGCTTATATCAACCGTCAGCGGGGAATATCCCCATATCACGCTTATTTCATCGATACAGGCAAAAGACGAAAAAACGATAATGTGGGGACAGTTCACGCAAGGCATTAGCAAGACCAATCTCCAAAAAAATCCCAAAAGCGGATTCATGGTAGTGAGCGTTGAGAAAAAATGGTGGCGGGGACTGGCTCTGTATAAGGGCGCCACAGACACCGGCGAGGACTTTGACATGTACAACAATCAGCCGCTTTTTAGGTATAATTCGTATTTTGGAATTGAAAAAATCCATTATATGGATGTCGTGAATTTTTCGGGAGAACAGCCTTTGCCGATAGGCGGTATAGTAAAAGGCGCTCTTTGGGGACGCGCGGTCAAGCCTTTTGTTAAACCTTGTTCGGACGGCGTGGACAAGATATTTAACCTCAGCGTAAAGTTGCTTAAGAACATGATGTCGCTTAAGTTCTTATCGTATTTTGACAAGGACGGGTTTCCCAGACTCTTACCTGTATTGCAATCGGTTATGAAAGACCGTGGAAGAGTAATCATACCGTTTTCGGCTTATGGAGAGGAGCTCAGGCAGATTGAAAAAGGTCAAAAGATTGCGTTGTTTATAGCTGATTTGGAGCTTAATTCCGTGCTTCTTCAAGGAGAATATAAGGGCTCGGAGAAAAAGGGAGGTATGGAATACGGCATTTTTGATATAGAAAAAGTGTATAATTCTATGTTGCCGGTTGTGGGATATATTTATCCCATGGAAGAATATAAACTAGTCCATTAAGGAGGATTTTTTATGAGTAAAATAGTAATCATTGGCGCTGGAATCGGCGGTTTAATAGCGGCGGCAGAGCTGGGCAAAGCCGGCTATGAGGTCAGTCTATACGAAAAGGAAAAAGAGGACTTGCTTAGCTATGACTGGCATGACGATGTCGCACCGCAGATTTTTAAGGATTTGGACTTGCCTCTTCCCGACAAAGAGCATTATCACCCCAAATCCGACTGGTCTTTTGTCATCCCCAAAGCAAAGAACATTCTCTTTGTGCCGATAAAAGGAGAGCGGGATTTGAGCATACATAGAAGAGCGCTGTCCAAGTATCTGGTTGACAAAGCCAAGCAATATTGCAGTATGTTCTTTGATGTCAAGGTGGATTCCTTATTGATAAAGGACGACAAGGTTCAAGGCGTAAAGGTGAAAGGCAAGAACATAAAAGCCGATTTGGTCATAGACTCCAGCGGCGCACTTTCGGCTTTTAGAGCCTCTCTGCCTGAATCCTCTAATATCCAACAAAAGCCCTATCCGGGGGATATTTTTTATGCCTTTAGGGGATTCTATGAAAGAAAAGACGCCAAGATAGAGCATAAATGCAAAGCTTACCTAAAGCACTTGGGAGAGCAGGGTCTTTCTTGGAGCAGGCATGAGATAGAGGGCGAAGTTGATATCTTGGTGGGAAGAATTGACAAGCTGGACAAGAAAACTCTTGACAATGCTCTGAACGAGCTTAAAAAAGACAATCCCTCCATGGGGGATAAGCTTTTACATGGCGGACAAATCTGCACTATACCCGTAAGATATCCGCTTACCAAAATGGTCACAGACGGATATGCCGCCATTGGCGATGCCGCTTTTATGACCATACCCATGCTGGGCTCGGGGATAGCCAGCTCTATGTTTGCGGGACGGCTGATTGCCGAAACCATAATAAAAGGCGGAGTGGAAAAACAAAACTTGTGGAACTATCAAGTAAGGTTTATGTATAAGGCGGGTAGTCGTCATATGGGAGTGGACGCCTTAAAGAGATGGCTGTTAAGAACCCCGAGCGAGGACCTTGCGTTTTTATTCGACAAAGGGATCATTTCCCAAAAGGAAATGGAGGTGTCCAGCAGCGGGGGCGCAGTCAAATTGTCGTTTATAGATATCTTCAAAAAGCTTGTCGCGGGCTTTCCCAGAATCGGCTTGCTGCTAAACCTTAAAAAAGCGGTCGATAGAATGCAAAAGGCGATAGTCCTTGGGAACGATATTCCTGTCGAATACGACGACAAAAAAATAGCCGTATGGCAACAAAAATTATGGGAATTCTTTCATAATCAACACTAAAAAAAGGAAAGCGTATGTTTAATAGGATTCTTAAGACCGTAGGAGCTTTGATTGTAATACTGATTCTGGCGGCATCTATTGGTATGGTGATGTATCAGCCCAAAGATAAATTCACGATACCCGAGGGAACCAAGTTTATCGCTCACAGAGGACACAGTTCAGAATATTATGAAAATAGCGAACAGGCATTTTTGAGTGCTGCAAAAAGCGACTTTTTCTTTGCGATAGAGACGGATATCTGGCTGACAGCGGACGGGGTATGGGTCTGTGCCCATGACGCCAACCCCTTCGAGGACGAGAGCATGAATATTTTTAATATTACTTATGAACATGCTTTGACACTGCCCCTTAAGAGCGAGAAATACGGTCATGACCCAACGGGGATAAGGCTTGTTTCCCTTGAAAGATACCTTGAGATTTGTTATCAGTATGGCAAAATGGCGGTTATAGAATTAAAATATACCCCCCAGCAAGACGAGATACAAGAGCTTATTGAGTTTGTGAAAAGCGTCTTCCCTTTAGAAAGAACCCAGTTTATTAGCTTTCATCAGAGCAATATTCAAAAGATTAAAAGCGTGGACCCAAGCATAACCGTTCAAACTTTGTCCTCAAATCTGGTTATTTCAACATTATTAATTAATAACGGGGAGAATGTGGGAATTAATCAGAACATTGTCAGCGACAGCATTATTGAAATGGCAAAAAAGAAATCGGCGACGCTCAATGTATGGACGGTCAACTATATAGACAAGGTCAAAGAGCTTGTAGAGGCGGGAGTGGATTATATCACTACCGACTATATATTTGAGCTGTAAAATAATTCTCTTATTTACAAATAGGCTTTCATGGCTTATAATTATATAGAATGATTTTAGGCAAAACGCCTTTAGGAGTTGTTTTATGAAACTAAAATTAGATTACAAGAAGACAATTAAGGTAGGTTTCGCATTTGCTATTATTATGATTTTCTGGACCGCCTATGATTTTGTCGTGCCCTATCTTTTGGACAGGGCGTTCGGACTTTCCAACGCCATGAGAGGTCTGGTTATGGGCTTGGACAATCTGCTTTCGCTTTTCCTTTTGCCGATATTCGGGAAAATTTCGGACAAGACAAAGTCCAGGTTTGGAAGACGAACCCCTTTCATTGTGCTTGGCACGGTAGCCACCGTCGCGCTTATGATATTTGTGCCCGTATCGGCGAATACCCAACTTAAGGAAGCGAACGCCTTAAGGGAAGAGATAACTCAACAGATGACCGTCGAGCAATGGGGAGAGATTTATGAAAACTTTGGAGACAAGCTTTATCTTAATAATAACAATATTGATAAGAATAAATTTATANAGATAGGCATGAAAGGGGAATATGAATTGGAATCAAAAGGTCTTATTAAAAAGACTTATTATGACAAAGACGGCAACCAATTGAGCGACGAGCAAGCCAAGGCATATCTTGACCAAAATGCCGNTTATCAGCGCTTTTGCGTTTCGCCTTTCAATTCATGGATGAGCAAACAAATCAACGATAATATCACTCAGCATAATATCTCAAGGCTGGTGGTCTATATGATTATCTTGTTCTTTGTGCTGGTGTCCATGGCGACTTTCCGTTCCCCCGCTGTGGCGCTTATGCCCGATGTGACGCCCAAGCCCTTGAGGTCGCCCGCCAACGCTATTATCAACCTTATGGGAGGCGTGGGTGGCGCCTTGGCGTTCGTGATATATACCGTGGGATTTTTTATCAGCAGCAATCCCTTTATTGGTATATTCGCATGCGTGGGCGGAGGCATGCTGCTGTTGCTTGCGGTCTTTTTGATTTTGGTCAATGAGAACAAGTTCGTTAGAGAATGTCAAGAAATCTGTGCCGAATACGGTATAAACAACGACGAAGACGCAATTAAGAAAGAAGAAAAGGATGCTGTCTTGACCGTTCAAGACAAAGTCGAAAACAAAAAGAAAATGATGAGCTTTTTCTTTATCTTAGCGGCGATATTTATGTGGTTTATCGGCTATAACGCCGTTACCTCAAACCTTTCAGTATATACTACCCGTACGCTAAACCTTGACCCCGGCGTGGCGTCGATAATATCCGGCGTCAGTATGGGAGTGTCTGCGATAGCCTTTATACCCGTGGGATATCTTGCCACAAAGATAGGAAGAAGAAAATCGGTTATTGTGGGCTTTGTTATGGCGATAATTTCATATATTTTGATTTGGCTGTGGATAAGACCCAGTTCTTACGCACAATATGTCTTTGCCGTATTCTATCTGATTTCGGGATTTGGACTTATTATCGCCAATGTCAACACCTTCCCCATGGTGGTAGAGCTTGCCCCCGAAAGTCAGGTGGGCAGATATACAGGGTACTACTATGTCGCCACAATGAGCGCTCAGGCTGTTACGCCGTTCTTCGCGGGTCTAATTATGGACAAACTGGGTGACACCGCGCTCTTTGCCTATTCGGCGATAAGCGTTGTCATAGCGGTTGTATTGATGGCTTTAGTAAAACATGGCGATTCCAGACCCGTTAAAAAAGAAGCGATAAAAGAAGTTTTGGAACAAGATCAATAAATAGATTTTTTATAATTAAGAAAAAGTTATAAAATGCCTTATTGATTATAAATCAAGTCAATAAGGCATTTGCATTTTTTGCCTTTTATGTATCCAGTGTCTTTGCATTCCTTGCAAGAATACTCTATGAGCAGGTCGTCTGGAGTATGTCCAAGCTCTTTAAGGCGCTTTAGGTATTTTGTTTCAACTTGCTCAAAATCTTGTGGTAAGGTGCCCAAACTCTTGTTTTGGGCTTCCCTTTTGGCTATTTCAAACTTAAGCTCTCCCATTTTGTTTTCAAGCTTGGAGAACTCTTTATCGCTGCGTAATTTGTCCAAGGTGTTTTTGACCTTAAGCTCGGCAAGATTTCGTCTATTGTTTATTATTTCCAAGGCTTTGTTGTAATTATAGATATAAGAATCTTCCTCGCCTGGGGTGTAAGAAGGCTTAAGTGCCTTTGTTTGGGTCTTAAGCTTCTCTTTTGCTTCTTCAAGGGTTTTGATACTATTTTGATAGAGAATTCCTAAATTTCTGTTCATGGTCTGTATGGGGAATGGGTTCTTTTTGGCAAGGTCGGCGACATAGGAGATTATTTCGTCGTCAAAGCCCCATTCTATCCAAGTGCGATAGTATTCTCTGTCACGGTTGGTGACAAGCCCCATATAATTGCATTTTTCAAAGATAGATTTGATTTTTTGGTCGATTTCAATCTGCTTTTCTATATAATTATTGATACTGTCTTTATCCAAAAGCCCCATTTTATAAAAGTTCTCTACGACTTGCTCCATACCGTCCAAATTTTTGATGTTTTTTAGGAAACAGTACTTGGCTATGGTCAACAAAGCTTCTCTGGTAAAGCCTTTGTTTAACCAAGGAATGATATAGGTCTCTATGACGATATCCATTGAGGCATAGTATCCGCCGATATTTTTGACCACATTTATGGAAAGGTCGTATATAGCTTGTTTGTTCTTGGCGTATTCGGCGACTTCGACAGCGGAGAAAGCACTGGCGTTTTTGAGCTCGTCCATATATCTATCAAGCCTTTGCATACCGCCTCTTCTTTTTAAGGCTCGGGCGGCGGTGAGTATGGCGTCCAGATTATAGCCAAATTCCTTGGTCCACTTGACATAGAGCTGTCTGTCGTCCAGATTCGCTTGCCTTTTTACGCCCAGCGTGGAGAAAATCTGCCGTATGGCTTCGGAATTGGCTTCTAAATTTGTAATATGCTCGTTTACTTTTTCTTCGGTGGTGAGACCTTTTTTTATCCAATCGTCGGCTACCGACAATATATACGGCGTGCTGACTTTCTCGCCTTTATAGTCAACACAGTATTTTATTATCATCAGCATGGCGTTGATTTCCATTTTATTTATGCTGATAAGGTCTACAAATTCGTTTATGGAGTTGGGAGAAAGCACCTCGGGGAAAAGGCGATATAGCTCTTCCACAAAAGTAGAGTATTCCTTGCTTTTATATTTGATTATGGGCGGAAGGGCTTGTTTTACGGGATTGTAAGAAATCACGGGGGGAGAGGACGCGGAGATGTCCACTAAACCAATTTTTTGCCAATACTTATATGCTTGAAGAATTCTCTCCTCGGACAGCTTAAGCGCAAGCGCCATTTTTTCCAAAGAATTGTTCTCCTGTCCTGAATTTGCTATCGCCATGCCATAAAGATATACTTTTATGTCCACGGCGTCCGCCGCAGGCATATGGCTAAGCAAGAATTCGTTTTCGACAAGGGTATATCCGTTATTGATAAAACCTTGGCTTAACTTGCAAAAAAACATCGCATTCCTTCCATTTTTCGATTTATTAAGTATTGCAAAAGGCAATTAATAGTTGTATAATAATAATTAATATTAAATAAGCAGGCGGATTTTTTGTCGCCTTAATAATATAACATAAAATCACAAAAATAGCCAGTTTATTTATTTAAGGTAAGAAAAAATTTCGCCGATATGATATAAACAAAGTATTTACAAAAAATATATATGTTTCTTAAATTTTTGGAGGTCTAATGCGCCCATTATTTTTATCCGTAGACGGTATTTTTAATGATGAATGTCAAAAGTACGATTTTACGCCTCAAACAGCCAAGCTTGTCGCCTTACAAAACGATAACCTTGAAGAGCTGATAAAGTACTTTTCTCTTGCTCTTTTTGGCGGTGAGCAAACTCAAGGCAGACTGGAATTAAGGTACGAATACAACAATGAAGAATACACAGTCCGCAGAGACTTTGCGGCGGGCACAGCTGAACTGTCCTATAAGGACGCCAGTCTTGTTTGCAGAGGCAAAGACAAAGTGGATAAGAAAATCTTCTCCCAAATAAAAATGGACGCCAAATGTTTTGAAAAGCTTGCGTTTATTGACCGCGATAAGATATTCGCAGGCTTTATGCTCCCGTCAAAAGAAAGGGAGGAATTCTTTAAGGAGTTTTCAGAAGAGCTTTTAAGCGGAAAAGACGATATAGACACTATCGAAAAGAGACTTGAAGAGAAGTACCAAAAGACTTCTTGGCAGTTGGAGCTTATACCCGATGTGGATCCCAAAACTTTGGCTATGATGAAAGACGACATTAAGGAAACCAAGGTCATAAGGCAGGAGGCTAAGACGGAATTTGAAGAGCTGACAAAGTCAATTCTTAAAGGGGAAGAGGCGCTTAAAGCCCAAAAAGAGCTTGAAGAACAAAAAGCTCTTCTTGAGAAAGCATTCAGCTTAGAGCCTGAAATAGAGGAGCTTGAAGCCCGCATGCAAAAAAGCGCCCAAGCCCAAGCGCTTGCTCTTTTAATCAAGAGAAAAGAAGAAATAATGCAAAGGGATATTGAGCTTAAGGAAAAAATAGCCGCGCTCCAATCGGAAATCCAAGCGCTTGACGCCAATATAGAAAAGGGAGAAAAGAGCTCCCAAAAGATTGAAAAAGTGCTGATTCATTGTCTTGAAAGAATAAAAGAGCTAAGAAAGCTTGTCTATGACAATGTGGAAAAATTAAAGGCAGATGACCAGCTTCAAAGCAAGATAAGAAAAGGCATAGACAAGTATTTTGAAAAAGACGACCAAGAGATGATAGGTCTTGTTCAAAGGCTTGAAGAAATCGACCGCGAAATCTTGGCAACAAAAAACAGCGTAGACGATATCGAGCAAAGGCTTTTTGAGATAAAAAGAGACCCCGCCGTCAAGAAAGCGATTAGAGAAGGAGCGGCGTTGGAAGCTGAAATCAAAAAATTAAGTGAAATAATCGCAGCGGCAAAAAACAGTATGGAAATGGAAACCAAAAGGCTTGATGTCATAAATTCCCAATTAAAAGCCGTTGACGAAGAGCTTGTCCAAGACAAGCAAAAATTGGAGTCTCTTCAAGAAAAAATCAAGGGTCAAGACTTAGACGAAGCCATTAAAAAAGCCGACGATAAGAAGAAATATTTCTATAAAAACCATATAATCGTCGCTGCCCAACAAGACGAGATTGAAAAGATTAAGCAAAAAATCGTCGAAAATCAAGAGGGCATAAAAGAATATGAGGAGAATTTGGAGGCAGTCAATAACGCCCAAGAAAGTCTCAAAGGGCATATGCAAAAGCTGTTTGAGAACAAACAAATTCTTCAAGACAAAATAGTTTCCGTTGAAATCAAGTTAAATTACTTAAAACAAAATATGGAACTTGAATATGGTGAGAAATGTCCGATATGCGACAATCTTGTCATGAGCAAAAAAGAAGAGGACGCTCAAAAAGCCCGCGAATTGGAAGAAAAACTCGCCAAATTAAATCAAGAATACCAAAAAGCTCTTGAATATGAACAGCAGTATGCCCAAAAGCTGGAGGGCTTGAATAAGAGAACTGGAGAATTGGAAGCAAGAATAAAGATAAGTGGAGTCTATATAGAGTCCTTGAAACAAAGTATCCTCTCAAAGACAAATACCATAATGAATATCTATAATGAAAGCGGCGTATCTGAAAATCTTGAACTTGCGGACAAGATGAACTCCGCTATGAACGAATACGAGGCTTTGTTGAGCCTTGCCAACGAGCTTAAAGCGCTTGAAGACAAGATTAAGGCGAATGAGCAAAGAATCGCTTTTTATGAAAACGAAAAGAAACAGCTTGAAGAGGAAGTACTGCCCAACACTCTTCAAAGATATACTTTGGCGTCTGAAAGCTTGGAGCAAGCGGAAAATAGATATAAGTCAATCGAAGCCAATTTGGGCGGAGTCAAGGCTGAAGAGAGGCTGGAAGAGCTTGCTTTAGTGGAGAAAGAGAGCTTCACTTTGGAAGAGGACTTGAGTGCCAAGAGAAAGAGACTGGATGATTTGATTGAAGAAAAGCAAGGTTTGGAAAGTCTTATATCCGCCATTAAGGGTAGGCTTAATAAAGTAAAAATCGGCGACGAGGAATACGACTATACCAATCTGGTCATGAAGACTTCGGGCGAATATATAGGCGAGGTCATAGAGGAGATTAGAAAGAGCGAAGAAGAGGCAGAGGATATCAAGGTGGAATACTCCGCTGTTAAGAAAGTGCTTGAAAAGTATAAATCGCAAAGGACAGAAAAGACCAGGGAGCTTGACGCCTTGAATGCAAGACTCTCTTCCGACGAAGAAGTCCTGGCCCGGATTATGACGGATTATGAAGGTAGTTTAGCTGCGCTCAATGTCGAGAACACAGCTGAACTTGAAAAGCTTCAACTTAAAGAGGACGAAAAAGCTTCGATAGAAAAGCAGATAGCCTCATATTATCAAAACATAGCCGTATATAAGAACAATATAGAAAGGCTGGAAGAGACCATAAACAAATATAAAGAGGAGCTTGAGGGTCTGGAAGAAAATAGAAAACTATACCTTAACCTCAGCACAAAGATTGAGGAGTTAGGACAGAAAATATCCGATGTTTATGCCCATAGAAAAGAGATGAAGAGCAGCGCCCAACAAGCCTTGGCATTAAAGGACAAACTTGCCAAGTATCAAGAAAAAATGGACTTCCTAAAAGAGGTCAAACGCATACTTGAAAAGAGCGGAGATATCCCCGACTTCATTATTAAGCTTGCGAGCAAAAAGCTTTATTCCCTTACAAAGGGCAGAAACAATTTGGATATAGCAAACGGCAGCCTTGTACTGATAGACAACAATAACGGCGGAAAGGTTGTGGAAAGAGAAAGCTATAAGAAAGAAGACAAGATGCTGATGTCGTTTGTATTGGGAACAGCTTTGAATAGGACTATTATCGACATGATAGGTGGAGAGAATTTTATGCTGATATTCCCGCTTAAAGAAAATGAGACTTCAAAAGAAATAGCCTATGCCCTGACAGCGTATACCAAGAAAAGACCTTTAATGGTTACTGTCGAAAATGCAGAGATTCTTGACAGTTTGACCAAGACGCTGTGAATTGTTTTCTGATTAAAAAAGCCATCCTTTTAAGGGTGGCTTTTTTGTTTTGAGCTTTATTTTCATATATGGTATAATAAAATATATTATTCAAATAACGGAAGGAAAGAATGGACTATAAAGAAGAATTTTTGAGTATCTATAAAGAAAACATTAAGAGAGAGGGCAGCGACAAGCTGCTTGAATGGCTATTAAAAAGCGATTTCTTCACCGCACCGGCAAGCACAAGATTTCATTCCGCCCACCAAGGCGGTCTATGCGAACACAGCGTCAAGGCATATTATAGATTTATTCAAAATCTGGATATGGAATATGAGGGGATGTGGGAGGAAAAAATTAGTCCCGAAAGCGTCGCCGTCATCGCTCTTTTGCACGATGTGTGCAAGGTAGACTACTATAAAGTCGAGTATAAAAATGTGAAAAGGGAAGGGGTATGGGAAAGCGTTCCATACTTTACTGTGGACGATAAGCTGCCTTACGGGCACGGTGAAAAGTCCGTTTACATAATTTCCGCTTTTATGAGACTTACAAGAGATGAAGCCATGGCGATAAACTGGCATATGGGAGGCTATGACCAAAGGGTTTTGGGCGGAAGTTATGCTTTGAGCTCTGTTTTTTATAGTTACCCGATAAGCCTGTTGTTTCATATATCCGACTTGCAAGCCACATACCTTGACGAAAAAAAAGGATAAAAAGTATCTGAACTTGTTAAATGAGTTTAGCGTCTTAAAATTTTAACTCATATAGTAAGAAAAGTAAGGGCTGTTTTAGTTATAAATAGAAAAAATGGTATATAATCAGGGGCTGTCTTAGACAGCCCCTTTTATTCTTTTCCTGAATTAGTTTTAGTCTTTTTATTCTTTAGTTTTCTTTTCCTCTTCTTCCTTTTTTTCAGCTGTTTCTTTCTTAACGATTTTTTCTTTCTCTTGAGCTTCTTCGCCTTTTTCTTGGGGTTTATCTTCGCCTTTATCTTGGGGTTTATCTTCGCCTTTATCTTCCAATTGAGTTGGTGTTTGGGAAGGCTCTTTGACTATTATTGAGCTTGCGGGCTTAAAAGGAGAGGGGTTGTTATTGTTTTTATATTCTTCTTTTTCTTTTAGCTTTTTGTCTATATATTCGTTTATTTCCTCAAGCGGTCTTCTCTCAATCAGCATATCCACTTCGTCTGAATAGATAGTTTCCCTTTCAAAAAGCAGCTTGACTATGTTTTCCAGAATATCTAAATTTTCTTTTATGACTTTCAAGGCTCTTTCATAGTTTCTCTCAACTATTTTTTGTATTTCCTCGTCTATGATAGCTGCTATCTTTTCTGAATAGCTTTGATGAGTCTTATAGTCCCTGCCTATAAACACTTCTTGGTCTCCGCCAAAGAACATGTTTTTGAGACTATCGCTCATTCCCCATTCGCATACCATGCTTCTGGCTATTTGGGTGACTCGCTTAAGGTCGTTGGAAGCCCCGGTGGAAATGTCTTGAATGATGATTTCTTCCGCCGCTCTTCCGCCAAGTATCATGGTTATTTCGTCATGAAGTCTGTTCATAGTGATATGGTTGTCGTCATTCTTGGGAAGTGACAAGGTATAGCCAGCGGCTGCACCTCTCGGGATTATGGATACTTCTTGTACATCGTTGCAGTGCTTCATAAATTTTGCCACAAGGGCGTGCCCCGCCTCGTGATAGGCGGTTATTCTCTTGTCGCTTTCGGTTATTAGTCGGGATTTTTTCTGCGGACCAGCGATAACCTTGTTTATGCCCTCTAACAGGTCTTCCATGATTATTACCGAACGGTTATGCCTTGCGGCAAGTATCGCCGCTTCGTTCAAGAGGTTCTCTATATCAGCTCCGCTGAAACCGCTTGTCAGTCGGGCAAGGTTTTTGAAGTCCACATCTTTGGCTATGGGCTTGTTTCGAGCGTGGACTTTGAATATAGCCTCTCTGCCTTTGACATCTGGGATATGGACATATATTTGTCTGTCAAATCTGCCCGGTCTCATAAGCGCGGGGTCTAAGATATCCACTCTGTTTGTCGCCGCCATAATCACAATGCCGTCATTTGTGGTAAAGCCGTCCATTTCCACCAGCAGCTGGTTGAGGGTCTGCTCTCTTTCGTCGTTGCCTCCGCCAAGCCCAGCACCCCTCTGTCTGCCGACGGCGTCTATTTCGTCAATAAAGAGTATGCAGGGCATATTCTTTTTTGCTTGATTGAATAGGTCTCTTACTCTGGCTGCGCCAATTCCCACAAACATCTCCACAAAATCAGAGCCAGAGATTGAGAAAAAGGGCACATTGGCTTCGCCGGCGACGGCTTTGGCAAAAAGCGTCTTGCCTGTTCCGGGAGGTCCTACCAAGAGTACGCCTTTGGGAATTCTGGCGCCCAAGTTGACATATTTTTTGGGATGTTTTAAGAAGTCCACAATCTCATAAAGCTCTTCTTTTTCTTCCTCGGCGCCCGCCACATCGCTAAACCTGACTTTTACACCAGTATTTAGGCGTGCTTTGGTCTTGCCGAAATTCAAAGCGCTGCTTGCACCTTTTCCTCCGCGCATTGACAAAATGATAAAAATCACCATGATGCCTATCAGCACAAAGGATAGAATGGGAATGATATTCGTCCAAAAACTGCCTTCGGAAGGGTCGTTCAAGGAGATATAAGGCAATTCCTCAAAACCTTCCTCGTTCTCGTTTTCTTTATAGACATTTCGGATGTCTTCGCTGACAGTATTTCTGTCGGTAATGATACAGGTATAGTCCGAATTTTTTTCGTTGTCCAAAAATTCCTCATGGGTGAACTTGGAGTTCTTCAGCCTTACTCTTATTTCGTAATTGCCTGTCAAGATGACGCCGGCGACATCACCTTTTTCTAAATCGTCAATAAATTCGCTGTATACTTTTTTTTCAGGTTTTGGTCCAAAAACGCCGTTAGTCCATAAGAGCGAAGATATCAGTATAGTCCCTAAAATTATTGCCAAAATTATATAAATAGCTTTTCTGTTGTTATTGTTACTCATTATGCCTCTTAAATTTTATTATGATAATTTAGAATGTAATTATATCATAATAATAAGAACTTGGCAACAAATAAAGATATTAGCGGCATGCGCTGTTTTCCCTTTTTTTTACACTAAAACACAGATTTTTTATATTATAGGCATAATTGACAATACTCACGGTTATTTTTGCCATAGTGTTTGCCATACTCCTAATCAAAGCCACATCGGCGTTTTTCAATTGTTCAAGGTTGTCCTTTCCAGCTTTTGCGACAACGCCCAATAAAGCCACATCACCTATTGTCTTATTTTTTTTCTTAAGCGCCTCGCCCGCCACAAGACCTTTTGTGGAGATTTTTATTCTACCGATATCCTCTTCCCTTCCCACGCAGGCGTCTATTGCGATAATCAGACTGTTTTTGTGATGAAGGGAGATGTGCTCAATATAGTCTTCATAATTTATTCCGTTGACGGGCTTTGCGCTGTGCCCGTATACAAAAGCGTCGATATTGTATTTCATAATTAATAAATCTCCCACCACGGGACCCAAACTGTCACCGGGCACTTTGTCGGTGCCTATGCAAAGAATAACCGGTTTTGGCATTTTACACTCCTTTATTTAACTAAGAGCGTTGACCAATTAGCGGAAAATATACAAAGTTCATTAAATAATATATATTTTATTTATCTATTATAACTAAAATATGGAATAATTTTTATCTTGCAATTTGCAGCTAAATATGATAAACTGACTTTATCTAAAATATTATAATTATTATAGGTATATAAGGCTGGAGGCGTTATGTCTGATTTTTTTGGTAGTATAAATATCCTTGATGTCATAATTATAGCGTTGACTATTCTACTTTTGATATTCGGCATATGGCGTGGAATGTTCAAAATGGTATACGGATTTATATCTTCGCTTCTGGCATTAGTTCTGGCTATACTTTTGATTACTACCGTTGTTACCTTCGTTATAGACAATACTTATCTTGATGACTGGATTGTGGACCAAGTTGCCCAGCCTTTGAGTTCCAGTGGCCCCAATTCACATCAAATCATTGACTTTTATGATTTAGACGGCGATCCTGAGACTCCCCCAGAACTGGGCTTTAATCCCGGAGACGGTCCCAAGCCCTTTGACGAAATTTTTGGTGGGTCAAGACTAAGATTTTTGGCATCACCCCTTAAAAGCATAGTGCAGTCCCAAGTGGAACAGAACGGTCCCACGCCGTTTTTGAAGGCGGTAGTGTCCGTAATCACGGCTTATATACTGTCCGCCGCGGCTTTTGTCGTGCTATGGATAATCTTGTATATCATCATAAGAATAATATTTATGATAATTAAGAAATTGGTATCTAACACATATATCGGGTATTACCTCAATAAAGTGCTGGGCGGTGTTTTAGGGTTTATTATAAGCGCCGCTTTGGTCTTTGGCTTTATGACCATAGTAAGACTATTAGGCAATTATGAGGTTATCATTCCCGTCAACCAAATGATTGAGGATTCAACGGTTGCCAAGTTGATTTATGACAACAACTTCCTCTATAACTTTATAGCTGATAAAATAGACATTCAATCGATTATTGACGGAATTATGGAGACTGTCGGCGCGATAAGCTGATGTATTGGAGGAAAATTTTATGCGGTTTTCTAATTTTGCAAGCGGATGTTTTGGTAAGATAGTTACTGGAATATTCTGCATTATACTTGGCGTTGTCTTGGCGTTCGGCGGGCTGGCTTTAGGTGGCTACATAATAGTTACTAAAGAAGGAATGATGGGCACGGTTGAAGATTTAGCCCAAAACAACGGACTGCCCATTGATTTTTATGAAGAATATAGAGAGCTTTCCATACTTGAATGGGGGAAAAAGATTCTGCCCATATTGGGTGCAATGACCTCAACGCCGATTGGAGAAATTGAGATGGCGTTGGGACTTACCATATCCACATCCATAAGCGATGTCACGGGCATTCCCGAGGACGCAGTAAGAGAATCCACCCTTTCGGGATTTGGAGAGACTTTTTCGCAGAATGTGACTTTAGAAATCGCTTCCGATAAGTTCGGGATACAGTTCCCCAACATACCGCTTTTTAATGATGCGGAATATCTTAAGACGCCTCTTGCTATGGCATTAAAAGATTTGGAAAACTTTCCGCTAGAAGATTTTGTGGAAATCGACGACGACTCAAGCCCCATTATCAGAAGCCTAAGAGACTTGAAAATCGGAGAGCTCAGTGATCCCGATTCGGGTCTTGACAATAGAATAAATTCTCTTATGCTCCATGAAGTCATAACAATAGTCGAAGAGGGTCCCAATAAGTCCAACAATGTGCTCATTCACTTGAAAGATGTCAGGGTAGGGGATTTGGGAACCAAAGAGACAAACGACCATATTATGCAGATGACTTTGGAAGAGGTCATAGATATAGACCCGGAGAACAAAGTTCTTTACGAATTGAGGGAAAAGACACTTGCCGAAATAGGATCGGAAGACGCATATCAGGATATCTTGAATATGCCTATATCGAACCTTATGAACATAGACGAAAACTCCAGCCGAATACTTCAATACTTCAAAGAAAACAACACCACATTAGACGGCGACGACGGTGGAGTAAACGCCGCGCTTAAGGTTATGACCCTTAGCGATATAATGGACATCAAAGACCCGTCTGAACCCGGCGGTTCTACAAAAGTATTATGGGCTTTGAAAGATTGTCCGCTTGAAACCATACCCGCAGACGGGGAAAACCCAGAGGTTCTTGGCATAAACGACAAATTGAGGATCACGCCATTAAAAGACCTTTTGGTAACTGGTGAAGAATATATTTGGGAATATATAGGAGAAAGCACTATTGAAGATATAGGGCAGAGAATTGACAATATGGGAATGTGCCATGTCATGGAAATCACTATCACATCTCCGCCCATACTTAGAAAAATGAGGGCTTTCGACCCCGAAATAGACCCTGAGGGAACAGAGGACGAATTTGGAGACGAAGACCTCAAAGTAAAGGATCTTCACAATAAACTTGAAGACTTGGTGCGGGATATGAAGCTGGGAGAGATTATTGCCATAGACTCCAGTTCAGAAAGCTTGCTTCAGTCTTTGAAAGACACTCCGATAAAGGACTTAAACGATAAGATAGCCACGCTTAAGATAAGAGAAGTGTTTGAGGAAGAAGACTATAGCTCGGGATTTTTGTCTATGATATCTCCCGACACCTTAATCTATGATGTGGCGTTTGAGCTTGAAACCGCTGTGTCCACAGTGCGGGTGCAAAGGCTTATTAATATAGGCGTGGTCAATGATTTCTCTATGGGAAGCAATCTGGACGAATATAACGCGAAGATAAGAAACAGCGTGCTCAGCGATATAGTTGAAGACTTTGTGGAGATAATAGCCAATCCCGCCGTCATTCCTTCCCGTATGACGCCTAAAAGACATTATTTGCCTTTGGGAACCCATACTATTAATATGGAGCTCATTGATTCTCTATCCAATTTTGAGGAAGGGGACACTCTGGTATTGTCTGGCGATGCCAGCATGGAAGGAGCGTTTACCAAGATATTCAATGTCCTTACCGATAGTTACACTCTGACGATACTGCCCGGCTGCACGATAAGGTCGGCGACTTTTGACGGAACCCAATACAAGGATAATGGCGGATATATGTTCTTCGGCACGGGGTATTATCCTGAAATTCCGGGAATTGGAAATCAGGTCAACGGTGGGGGCAATGTTTCAGGTTTTGGCAATCTTTTGCCTCCGCCAGATATTATTGATAACGCCAAAATTGTGGTTGAGATTGATCCGACCTAAAATTACAAAAGAGGTATATAGCCAGTCAATCTGTCAAGAATTTGTCAGTTTGGCTGGCTAAAGAATATATGACTAACCTAAAAAAAAGCATCTTGTCTTTCAAAAAAATTTCTTTAGATGATTATGATTTAATCAATAGCTATTTAATTAATCAGCCTTTCAGAATTTGCGATTATACCCCTGGCGTACTGTATATGTGGAAGGGGTATTTGAACTATGAATTTGCCATAAGCCATGACACGCTTATCATAAAAAGCAACCTGAAAGGTAATGTCACATTCAGCATCCCTTTGGGGGAAGGCGATGTAAAAAAAGCGCTTGACAGCATAAAGGAATATTGCCTTTTTCACAATATACCAATGAATTTTCACGGGGTCACAGAGCCCGCCGCTAAAATTTTAACCGACCATTTTGGAGATATCTTTGAGATAAGAAATTTGGAGAACTGGGGGGAATACATATATAGATATTCGGATTTACTGTACCTTAAAGGCAAAAAATACCACAGCAAAAGAAATCATATAAACCAATTTGCAAGGAATTATCATGACTATGTCTTTAAGGAAATAAAAATAGAGGATATCCCAAGAATAAGAGATTTCTCTGAGAATTATTATCAGCAGGTGCAAAAAGACCAAGCGCTTTTTTATAGGGAAAAGGAAATGCTCTATAATATCTTGAATGACTATCACAGATTAAGGCTGATAGGCGGATATCTTGAAGTCGAAGGCAATATTGCCGCCTTTTCAATTGGGGAGATACAAAGAGATATTTTGTTTGTGCATATAGAAAAAGCTGATAGGGAATATAAAGGCTCTTATGCCGTCATTAACAATGAGTTTTTGAACTATTTCAAGCATGAAGATGTCTATTTTGTGAACAGAGAAGAAGATGTGGGGGACGAAGGGTTGAGAAAAGCCAAGATGAGTTATCATCCAATAGAGATTATAAAGAAATTTTCGGTAAAACAAAAAATTTAATTTTTAAGGTATTCGGCTACTTCCTGCCAAGCTTTTTTGCTTTCGGGAAGCAGATTTCCCGCCAATTGGAATACATGGAACATGCCCTCATAACGGGTTAAGGTCACATCCACGCCGTCTTTTTGGGCTTTTTCGGCGACGGTTAAAGAGTCGCTTTCCAAAACTTCATGCGAGCCCACTTGTATGAGCATGGGAGGAAAGCCTTCAAAATCGCCATAGACGGGGGAAAGATAGGGATCTTTCAAATCGGTATCGCCCGCATAAGGGTTGGACTTGCCGTCTATATTGTTGACCACTCCGTTTTTGTTCCCAAAGATAGGGTCTTTGTTTTGATTATAGATATGTGACGGACCTTGCCCCGCCATGTCTGTCCAAGGAGACATCAAAATCAAGGCTTTGGGGAGGGGGCTTTTTTGGTCTCTCAATTTTGCAGTCAAGGCAAGTGCCAGATTTCCTCCCGCACTGTCCCCCGCCACAATGATATTTTCAGGTTTATAGCCCGCGTCCAAAAGCCATTGCCAAGCCGTCATGGCGTCGTCCAGAGCTGCGGGGAAAGTGTGTTCGGGCGCTGTTCTGTAATCCAATGAAAAAACCTTTGCTCCGCCCCCCGCCTTGGAATACATCAAGGCGGTATGACGATATATGTCCATAAAACCTATAATATACCCTCCGCCGTGAAGCTGTAAAATAATATCTTGAGTTTGAGAATGCTCATATGACAGCTCTTCCATATAGATACCGTCTTTTTCAATCACTTTAAGAGTGTATCCTTTGGGCGCTTTCCAAAAATGCATGTTGTTCAAGAGGTCTTCGGTGGTGAACATCATTCTTGCACCGCTTAAGGAGGGCAAACGTGTCATATAACCTATGCTTTCACGGAGCAAAACCCCTCTTGCTGACACATTCTTTTCGGCGCGGAAATACACCATGCCCGTAAGCGGTATTATTAAAGCCATTATCCATGAGATTACTTTAATAAAGCCTCTATAATAGAATGATTTTCTAAAAAAGACAAGAAAAACTCCGCAGAACCCCGCGGCTAAGAAGACATACCAATGGGCGCGGATAAGGCTCAGCATTAAAAAGACAATCGAAAATACGATTATAAAAGATATATAGAAAAATATCTCTTTGATTATGTAACGGCCTTTTGTCACAAGTCCCTCTTTTTTTTGATACTCAAAGAATTATAACATATCCATTCAATAAATATCAAATAAGTAGTCATGATTAATTAATATTCTACGCTATAAATTGATAAAAAACTATAAGAAAAGATTTGAAATTATGATTTTTGCTTGTAATTTGATTTATTCTGTGTTAGAATTGTTTCGCATCTCTAAACAGATGGGAGTAAATGATATGTTTGATTGGTATTTATTTTATACGGTATTGTCCATAGTGTTCATGTCGATTATGGTGCTTCTTTCCATAGCCATGATTATTATCGTTGTCCTGCAGCAGGGCAACACCTCTAATTTAGGCGCTATCGCAGGCGGAGCGGAATCCTTTTTTGGCAAGAACAAATCCAAAAGTCTGGATGCAAAATTCAAGAGATGGACTATTTTTGTGGCGGCTATGATACTGGTCACCTCAATCTTGTTTTTTGTCATTCAGATATTAAAGGAAAGACTTTCACTATAAAAGGCAAACGACAAAACAAGATTGAGATAAAGGCGGCTAAGAGGTTAGTCGCTTTTTTATAAATAAATTGATTTAAGAGGGNAAATATGCTATTATTACAAAATAGAGGATTTAGATGATAAAGGTTGTTGCCACAAATAAAAAGGCATATCATGACTATTTCATAGAGGAAACATACGAGGCGGGAATTGAGCTTTTGGGCAGCGAGGTCAAGAGCGTAAGGCAGGGGAAAATCAATATAAGAGACTCTTTCGCCATAGTCAAGGGCGGAGAAGTTTTTCTTATAAATATGCATATATCCCCATACGAAAAGGGAAGCCATTTTAATCCCGAAGCCAAAAGACAGAGAAGGCTCTTATTGCAAAGAAGAGAAATAAACAAACTGCGGGGCAGAGTAGAACAAAAGGGATATACCCTTGTGCCCACAAAAGTGTATTTCAAACAGGCTCTTGTCAAAGTGGAAATCGGCGTCGCCAGGGGCAAGGAACTTTATGACAAAAGGCGTTCCTTGAAAGAAAAGGCGGAAAAGAGAGAGATTGAAAGGGCTTTCAAAAATAGCTAAGGCGAGGTGAACATTATGAAAAGTATCGACACAAAATGCGTACAGGCGGGTTATAAACCCAAAAACGGCGAGCCAAGAGTATTGCCGATTTATCAATCCACCACCTTTAAGTACGATACTCCCGAAGAAATGGGAGATCTGTTTGACTTGAAGAAATCGGGATATTTTTATACACGACTCTCAAACCCCACGCTGGGGGCTCTTGAAGAGAAGATGACCGTTTTGGAAGGCGCAAAAGGTGCTATGGCATGCTCAAGCGGCATGGCGGCTATCACCTTGGGTGTGCTGACCGTGGCTGGTCAAGGCGATAATGTAATAAGCCTTTCCACAATATATGGCGGCACCTTTAATCTCTTTGGCGTCACCCTGCCCAAACTGGGGATTGAATGCAGATTTATTAAACATGACGAGAATTTGGTATCTGAACTGGAGAAAAATATAGACGATAGGACAAAGCTTGTATTTGCGGAAACGCTTGCCAACCCGGCGATGGATGTTGCGGACTTAGAAAAAATCGCTGAGGTCTGTAAAAAACATAAAGTGCTTTTTATGGTGGACAACACGCTGATAACCCCAGCGATATGCAGACCTATAAAATGGGGTGCGGACATAGTCGTATATTCCTCCACAAAATACCTTGACGGTCATGCTTGCAGTCTGGGCGGACTTATTATAGACGGAGGGAATTTTGATTTTCAAAATAACCCCCGATATCCCGATTTTAACACTCCCGATAATAGTTATCACGGCATGGTATACGCTAAAGATTTCAAAGATTTGGCGTATATCACAAAAGCGCGTGTGCAGTATATGAGGGATATCGGCGCACAAATGGCACCCATGAACGCGTTTTTAACCAATATGGGAATAGAGACCTTGCATTTGAGAATGCAAAGGCATTCCTCAAATGCACTTGCGGTAGCCCGCCTATTACATAACAGCCCCGCTGTGGAGTGGGTAAGATACGCTGGTCTGGAAGAGGACAAGAGCTTTGGTCTTGCCAAAAAGTATTTTGATAAGTGTATGTGTTCGGGCATGGTGACATTCGGTATTAAAGGCGGACGGGAGGCAGCGTCCAAATTCCAAAAGGCGCTTAAGCTCTTTAATATAGTAACGCATATCGCCGACGCCAGAAGTTCAGTTCTGCACCCTGCCACAAGTACGCACAGGCAGCTAAACGCCAAACAGCTTGAGGAATGTGGCATAAGCGAAAATTTGGTAAGATTAAGCGTAGGTATCGAGGGGGAAGAGGATATACTTGAAGATATACAACAAGCGTTAGACAAAAGTCAAAGGAGATAGAATATGCCCATACTTATACCAAAAGAGATTCCAGCTTATGATGTTCTCACCAAGGAGAATATCTTTGTCATGTCTAAAAAAAGGGCGGATACCCAGGACATAAGACCTATCGAGATAGCAATAGTAAACCTTATGCCCACAAAGATTATTACAGAAACCCAGCTTATGAGACTTTTGGGGAATACGCCGCTGCAAGTAAATATCACTTTGGTAAAAACTCAATCCTATAAGGCGTCCAACACGCCCGAAAAGCATATGGAAAAATTCTATAAGAACTATGCCGAAATAAAAAATAGATTTTTTGACGGTATGATAATAACCGGAGCGCCGGTGGAAAATCTTGATTATGAAGAAGTAAAATATTGGCAGGAGCTTTGCGAGATTATGGAATTCGCAGATAAAAATGTGACCAGCACTATTTATATATGCTGGGGGGCTCAGGCGGCCATGAAGTACCATTATGGTATCACAAAGTACCAGCTTGATAAAAAGCTGTTTGGCGTGTTCAAAAACAAAGCCGTAGAAAAATTCGACCTATTATTGAAAGGTATGGACGACAGGTTTAATATTCCGCACTCCAGACACACCACGATAGACGAGGGCGCAGTATACAGGAATAAGATGCTTAAGGTTTTGGCGGTAGGCGACGAATGCGGTATAAGCATCGCCAAGTCCAAAGACGACAAGAAGTTCTTTTTCTTTGGTCATTCCGAATATGACAGAGAGACTTTGAAGCATGAATATTTAAGGGACTTGGCAAAGGGCTTGGATATTGACAAACCCAAAAACTATTTCATTGACGACGACTTAGACAATATCGATATGAGCTGGACTTCTACCGCAAACCTGCTTTTTTATAATTGGCTGAACTATTATGTATATCAGGTCACGCCTTACGAGTTTTGCAAATAAGGAAAAATATGATTGTAAAAAGGCTGTATCTTGATAATTTTTTAAGTTATGAAAAAACCCGTGTGGATTTTTATAACGGTCTTAATGTTATCAAGGGTAAAAACGCCGTTGGAAAGACCAATCTTCTGGACGCGATATATTATGCCTCAATAGGTAAAAGCGCCAGAAACACCAAAGATAAGGACCTGATAAGGTGGGGTAAAGACCAATTAAGGCTTAAGGTTGAGGTAGAGAAAAAGCACTTAAGGAGCGTTATTGAAATTGCGATAAGCCCCACAGGGAAGTATATTCTCATAGATTCTCTTCCCATATCCCGATTGGGAGAGCTTATGGGAGTGCTTCATGTGGTGTTTTTTTCTCCCAATGAGATGAAGCTTATCAAGGAATCCCCTGTGGATAGAAGAAGGTTTTTGGATATAAGCTTATCCCAGCAAAGCAAGACTTATTTCTATACGCTTATAAAGTATAACAAGCTCTTACAGCAGAGGAACAAGCTGTTAAAGGAATATAAGGACAAGCCTTCACTGGACGATATGCTTGCGGTAGTGGAAAAGTCCATACTCCCTTGCGTGGAATTTATAGTCAAAAACAGAAAGCAGTTTGTTGAAAATCTTGTGCCGTTCGCTAAAGAACAGCACCGACTTCTCACAAGAGGAAAAGAGCAGCTGGATATCAGTTATGAGACTGAAGAGTTTGATTTTGACGACATAAAAGGCAGTATGGCAAGAATTTATAAAGAGTCTTTAGAAAAGGATAAAAAGCTTGAATATACTTCAAGGGGCGTGCATAGGGACGATTTAAGGATAGTCGCCGACGGCATCGATATACGCAAGTTCGGCTCTCAAGGACAGCAGAGAACGGCGGTGTTATCCTTAAAGCTTGCAGAACTATTTATGCTCAAAGAGAGCTTGGGGGAATATCCTGTGCTTTTATTGGACGATGTGTTGAGCGAACTTGACCTCTTTCGGCAAAAGGCGCTTTTGAAAGCCGTCCAACCCTTGCAGACAATCTTGACCTGTACGGAATTTGATTCCAGACTTGTGGATTATCAATATGCAGAACTAAATATCCAAAACAGTAAAATTTCAGCTATGGAGATAAATAATGCTAAATAACAACAAACTTGAAATCGCGCGGTTGATAAGAATTGAGGGCATGGACCAAAAAGATATCTATAATCTGATAAGCATTCCTCCCGACAACAAAATGGGAGACTATGCCCTTCCTTGTTTCCAGTTTGCAAAAGTTTTTAGGAAATCTCCAAAAATGATTGCCGAACAGATAAAAGATGATATAAAAGACAAAATCAAACCGCCCATAAAAAAGGTGGAAGCCGTGAACGGCTATGTGAATTTTTATGTGGACAAGCTTTTTGTGGGGCGGACGCTTTTGGCTAATATAATAGAAAAGGGCGGAAACTTTGGGGACAGCGATTTGGGCAAGGGTAAGACAATCTGTATTGACTACTCTTCAATCAATATCGCAAAACCCTTTCATATAGGTCATCTTTTGACTACCGTCATAGGAAGCGCACTCTATAAGGTATATAAAAAATTAGGCTATAATGCGGTTGGAATCAACCATTTGGGTGACTGGGGTACACAGTTTGGTAAACTAATCGTGGCGTTTAAGAGATGGGGGGATAGGGACTTATTAGAAAAAAAAGGCGTGAAATACCTCAATGACCTCTATGTCAAATTCCATAGCGAAAGCGAAAAGGACAAAGCTTTAGACGATGAGGCAAGAAGATATTTTAAGAAAATAGAAGACGGTGACAAAGAGGCGCTCGAACTTTTTCAACTGTTTAAGGATATCACCCTCCAAGAGGTGAATAAGGTTTATGAAAGACTAAATGTGCGTTTTGACAGCTACAACGGCGAAGCTTTTTATAACGATAAAATGCAGCCCGTACTTGAAGAGCTGGAAGAGAAAGGGCTTTTGACCGAGTCCGAGGGCGCAAAGGTCGTGGACCTCAGCGAATACGATATGCCCCCTTGTCTGCTTGTAAAAGCCGATGGGGCTACCCTTTATGCCACCAGGGATTTGGCGGCGGCTTTTTATCGCAAAAAGACATATGACTTCCATAAATGTCTTTATGTGGTGGCTTATCAGCAGAATCTGCATTTCAAGCAGTTTTTTAAGGTGCTTGAACTTATGGGCAAGGACTGGGAGCTTTACCATATCCCATTTGGAATGGTCTCCCTTGAAGACGGGGTTATGTCCACGAGAAAAGGCAAAGTCGTACTGCTGGAGGATGTATTAAATAAAGCCGTAAAAAAGGCATATGATATTATTGCTCGCAAAAATCCGAATTTGAAGAACAAGAAAGAGACGGCGGAAAAAGTGGGAGTAGGGGCGGTTATCTTTTCCGCGCTCTACAACAACCGTATAAAGGATATCGTGTTCAGTTATGACAAGGTATTGAGTTTTGAAGGGGAGACCGGACCTTATGTGCAGTATACTTACGCAAGGTGCAACAGCCTTTTGGAAAAAGCCGATAGTATAATGGGCGAACCCGACTATGAGGGCATAAACAATAAAGAGGCTATGGAAGTAGTGGGGCTTTTGGAAAAATTCCCCGAGTCGCTTTTTGAGACGATAGAAAAATATGAGCCTTGCTATATCAGCAGATACCTTGTGGATTTGGCGAAAGCGTTTAATAGGTTCTATTATCGCCATAGAATAATCGACGCCGAACCCGAACTCAAAACCGCAAGGCTTATGCTGGCAAAGTGTGTAAAGACAGTTATCGGTGAGGGATTAAGGCTTCTTGGCATATCCGCGCCCGCAAAGATGTAAAGAGGAGAAAAAGATGATAGACACCCATACCCATTCCAATCATTCTCACGACGGAAGACAGCGGATAGAATCCATTGTCAAAAAAGCCAAGAGCTTAAAAATTGAATATGTCGCCGTGACAGACCATTGTGACTGGGATTATCTTTCAATTGACGGGTACGAATATTTTCAGCAGCTTGACATAGAGGGCTATCTTAAGGAGATAGAAAGGATAAGAGACAAGACCAAAGGGCTTTATCTTGCGGTGGGGCTGGAGCTTGGCTATCATAAAGACGCCAACGGCAAATATAGAGACTATATCCCTTTTGACAGGTTTGATTATATAATAAATTCCGTGCATTCGATAGGCAATCATGATGTGTACTTCCCCGCCTATTTTGAAAATAAGGAAAGGAAAGAAGCGTACGGGGACTATCTATTGGGCGTTTTGGATAGCTTAAACGCTCCCTATCCCTATAACACAGTAGGGCATATAGGCTATGTCGCCAAAAATTCAGTCTATGAGAAAAAAATCTTAATGCGAGAGGACTTTCCCGACATAATTGACACTATCTTAAAAACTATTATCGAAAAGGATAAGACCTTGGAACTAAACGCCAATATAAAAGGCGATATCTGTATGCCCAACATGTCGATAATAAAAAGATATCATGAACTTGGCGGAGAAAATATCACCTTTGGTTCGGACGCCCATAAGACAAACCGTCTGGGCGAAGGCTATAGTGAAATAAAAGACTTGGCGCTGTCTTTAGGGTTCAAATACTGGACGATTTATAAAAGCCAAGCCGCCCAAAAGGTTAAAATTCAATAAGCCTTGTTGGCTCCTATTCCATGGCTTCAATCACCGCACATTTGACAATCTTGGGTAAGAACGGGTCTCTCTTTATGGCTGCAAGCATTTTATCTTTTGTGGAGATGTGCTTGTATCTCTTATAGATAAGCATTTTTATTATGTTTTTCCTTTGATACCTTGAAAGGATATTTCTTGCATTCTCCAAGGGGTCGCCGTTGGTTTTCTTTTCAAAGTTTTCAATGATTACTTTGACAAAGTCCAAGGGTTTTGCAACAAGGGTCACATTCAAGCCGTCCGATAAATCAATTTTCGGGTCAATTTTGCTATTGTTGACAAAGACTTTGACATCGCCCTTTTCTAAGTCCTTGAAGCATAGATGATATGTCCTTTCCTCGGGGACAAGGGTCAAGTCACCCTCAGCTTTATTTATTGTAAGCTGCAATGCATTACCTTCTTTTAAGGAAAACTTGGTCTTGACATATTTTCCTTTTTCATAGTCCTTGGTCTGCCCGTCGTCCTCATAAAGCTCAAATTGGTTTTGACCGCTAAATATCAATATAGAAAGCTCTCTTGGATTGGACCAGTCGTTTTGCTTTCCGTCTGTTGATAGCGGTATGATCGCTCCTTCTTTGGCTAAAACGGGTATTTGGCTTAAGCCCCTCATCATAGATACGACCTTGCCTCCCGTATACTTTCTGCCGCTAAAGATATCCGTCCAACGCCCTTTGGGAAGCCAAACATCGGTTTTCGCCATACTTAGGCTTTTCTTAATCTTTGATACCACGGGTGCTACGATAAGTTCCGTGCCAAAATAGTATTGGTTGTTATACTTGTAGGCTTTGGACTCAGCGGGGTGGTCATAATACATGGGTTTGCAAAGAGGAACGCCGTCTTTATGGCTTAAGTAATTCATGGAATAGATATATGGAATCAGCCTGTGCCTGAATCTCAGGGCTTTTACCGTCAATTCCTCCACAATATCCGAATAGTTCCAAGGCTCTTTGCCTTGCAGGTCATGGGAGGTGGAATGAAGCCTTAATATTGGGCTGAATACGCCGAACTGCACCCACCTTAAGAACATTTCGTCGTCTTTTTTCCCAAGCATATGCCCGCCTATGTCATGGCTCCACCAAAAATACCCGACATTGGCAGCGGTAGCGGTAAAGTAGGGCTGAAATCTTAAAGTACACCATTTTATGGTGGAATCTCCGGAGAAGCCAAGAGGATATCGATGACCTCCTATGCCCGCATACCTTGACAGAATAAGCGGACGGCTGGAGTCTCTTTGGCTGTTTAAGTAATGGTAGTGATTAAGAGCCCAAAGCGGGTCAAGGCCTTTTAGCTTTGTCTTTTTTCCTTGCTGCCAGTCTATCCACCAAAAGTCCACGCCGTCTTTTTCGTAAGGATTGTGTAAAATCTTAAAATATGCGTTTATGAACTTGGAGTTTGTGATATCAAACTCAACGGGCTTTTTTGTCAAAGGGTCTATACCCATTTCTTGTGCCATTTCTTCGTACATATCTTCAAAATACCTTACGCCGTCCGCGGGGTGCAGGTTCAAGGTGGTCTTCATATTGTTTTCGTGAAGGTATTTCAAAAACGCCATGTAGTCCGGGAATAAATCAGTATTCCATGAATAACCCGTCCAGCCCGGCTTAAGCGTTTCCATATTCCCTTTTATGGGGCGATAATTGAATTTATTTTGGACATCCACCCAATGCCAGTCCATATCTATTGTGGCGACGGTTATGGGAATGGATTTCTTCTTGAACCGCTCCATAAGGGCTATGTATTCATTCTGAGTATAGGCTTTGTAACGGCTCCACCAGTTGCCAAGAGCGTATCGAGGGATAAGCGGGGATTTTCCCGTCAATTTGAAAAAGTCCACAAGACAATTTTGGTATTCTCTATTATAGGCGAAATAGTACTTGTCCGAACATTTTGAGGTCCTTGCGACAGGCAGTCCGTCAATCAACAACAACGACTTGCTGTCGTCATGTACCGCAACGCCGTTGTATGACATAAGACCTTTTTGTAAAGGTACTTTGCCGATAGTAAAATCCAAAGTTCTTCTTGTACCTTTCAGGTTTTTACAAACAAAGCATTTTACCGTCTTGTCTTCGCTGATAAAAACGACCTTTGTCAGTTTCTTAAGCTTAGTATTAAAGCAAAACCTTACTTTTAAGGTCTCTATATATAAATTGTTTCCCACTTGTCTTTTTGCGAACTTGGGGCGATCGATATCCCTAAACCATATCGTCTGAGTTGGCTCGTCGGTAAATTCGCCCACTTCCACCCTTAAGAGCTGTGAAGTCAATACCGAAAGGCGGAAGCCTTCCCCTTTAATAATAAAATTTTCGTTTGTCTTGGGCTGGGTTTGAACTTTTAAGTGTTTATCCAAAGCCATAATAAACTCCTTTTTTGACTTATCTTTCTATTAATTATATCTTAATCTGCCTTTTTAATCAATCTTTTGCCTGAAAACAAAAAAAGTATGGAATTTTATAGCTTTTTGATGTATAATTTACTTAAAAAAATAAATTTTTTTGGGGGGTGTAATATGGCGTCTTTAAGAGCAAAAATCGCAACAAAAATAGTAAAAAAATATATGAACTTCAATCCTGAAGAAAATCCCAATCTTTTGGATAAAATGAAGTACCGTAACTTAATGATAGGGTTTAGGGTTCCCAAAGGCTATGAATTAAGGAAATTTGAAATCGACGGTATACCGACCGAAATACTAAAAAAGATAGATTCTTCCAATAAAAAAGCAATATATCTACTGCATGGCGGGGGATACATAATGGGGCTTAACAACATATACCGCAACACTGCCTATAAATACAGCATGGCGGCAGGCGGAGCGGATGTGATTCTGATAGAGTACAGATTAGCTCCCGAACACACCTTTCCCGCAGCTTTAGAGGACGCCTTGAAGGGCTGGGAATGGATGATAGAAAACGGCTATAAGGAAGAAGATATCATAGTCATTGGCGACAGCGCGGGAGGCAATCTTACACTTAGTTTAACGCTTAAACTTAAAGAGCTTAAGAAAAAGCTTCCCAAGGCATTGGTTCTTATTTCGCCTTGGACGGATATGACGGCTTCAGGCAAATCGTATTTTGAAAACTATAACAAAGATGCCATGTTCGGAAGCAGGTATGAAATTAAAGAGGATATGGTTGATAAAATGCTGAATAGCCCCATTTATAGCTATTGCGGCGACCATGACAGAAAAGACCCGCTGCTTTCGCCGATATTTGGGGATTATAAAGATTTTCCGCCGACTTTTATAACAGTAGGCTCTCATGAAATGCTTTTGGACGACTCTAAAGTAGTGGCTGAAAAAATAGAAAAAGCGGGCGGAGATGTATTTTTGCATATCGACGAAGGAATGTTCCATGTTTATCCCATGGCGGACAAACTCATGCCTGAGTCCAAAAGGGCTATGCAAAAGATACTTGAGTTTATTAAAAAGCATTCCCAATAGAATTTATAGGAAAAGTATTTGATTTTTTGTTTCGGCGATGCTATAATAATCTGGATTTTGGGAAAAGATTGGGGGTGTAGCTCAACTGGTAGAGCGCTTGAATGGCATTCAAGAGGCAAGGGGTTCGACTCCCCTCATCTCCACCAATTTAAAACCTAAGTAGAACCAACAATAACGTTTTTCTTTTGGTTGGTTTTTGACATAAAAGCAAATATTTGGTACAATACTTCCAATAGCATTATAATACCAATTGACTATGTCGAGATATTGGGTTAATACCAAAACGTTTGCGTTGCAAAATATTGATTCGTCAAAGTCGCTTGGTATCCAAAGAGTTCTTGATCATTACAGCTTTAAATATTCAATTTTATTTTTTGACTATGGACCGAACGATTTGTCGCTTTTAAAAATATTGTGATTGCGTATTTATGGGTGTACTGTATTAATACTTGATTATTTGAGTGTTATTATCTACTTATAAATCCATATTGTCTTAAGTGGGTAATATGAAAAAGTATAAATCAATTTTAGTTCTTGTATTTTCAGCGATATTTATAGTGATTTTATCGTCATGAAGTCAGATTGGTTTAAGAAGAAGGAATATGATCTTGATTTCGATAGGATTTACGTTATTAAAATGACTTTTCCGTACGGCACCTGTGAGTATGCATTCTCAATAATTGATTATAACAGTTGATACTTTTTTGAAGCAGAATCATCTGCTTTTGTGGTGCTAATTTTTTTACATGGGGTGCGTAAAACTAGTCAGGGGTGCGTAATTTCAGCTAGGGGTGCGTAATTGTATCAAAATAGGTAATCAAAGTCAGAAACGAGCTGTCAAAAAAGACAGCCAGTTTTAGCTATATTCAAGGGAGACCATAAAATTTGTATTCTTTACTGCTTGTCATCATTTATATAGCTTTTATCAGCCTTGGGTTGCCAGATGCATTGGTAGGTGCGGCATGGCCTGTTATGTACGGACAGCTGGACGCTCCCATATCCTATGCGGGAATCATAACCATGATTATCGCAATCGGCACCATAGTGTCCAGCCTTTTATCCGAACGGCTTACTAAGAAATTGGGGACGGGTTTGGTGACCGCGATAAGCGTTTTTATGACCGCTGCGGCGCTTTTTGGTTTTTCAATCTCCACAAAGTTCTATATGCTGTGTCTTTGGGCGATTCCTTATGGAGTAGGGGCTGGAGCGGTGGACGCTGCTTTGAATAATTATGTCGCATTGAATTACTCCTCCAGACATATGAGCTGGCTACACGGTTTTTGGGGTATCGGCGCTTCTGTCGGTCCTTATATTATGGGTTATTTCTTATCAGGTGGGAACGGATGGGATAAAGGGTTTCTGACCGTCGCTATTGTTCAAATAGTGCTTACCGCCGCTCTTTTTATCAGTCTGCCGTTATGGAAAAAGAACAAAGGAAAGAAAAAACAAAAAACACCCTTAAGGCTTAAAGAAGTGGCCAGGATAAAAGGCGTATTGATAATGTGCGTCGCCTTTTTCGCCTATTGCGGCGTTGAGACCACAGCGGGATTGTGGGCAAGCAGTTATCTTGTGGAATTTCGCGGCATCACGCCCGATAAGGCGGCGAGGTATGCCTCTATATTCTACTTGGGAATAACTATAGGGCGGTTTTTGGTTGGGTCTATTGCTGATAAAATAAAGGATAAACAGCTTATCAGAATCGGTACGGTGGTTCTTTTGTCGGGGATAGTTTTCATCGCTATTCCCATGGGTATAGACATGATGATTGTTGCCGGACTGTTTATTGTCGGACTGGGTTGCGCTCCGATATACCCCTCTATTATTCATGCCGCTCCCTCAAACTTCGGCAAGGAGAATTCTCAGGCGATTATTGGAGTTCAAATGGCAAGTGCCTATACGGGCTCTACTCTTATGTCACCCTTATTTGGGCTTATCGCGGAAAAGATAAACATAGGCGCATATCCCTTGTACTTGCTCTTATTGGGGCTTATCATTCTGATAATGACAGAAGTCTTAAACAATATCCTAAGAAAAAAAGAATACACTTTGTCTAAATAGCACTTTTTCATAAGAATAAGGCTTTAGCTCATAATAAACTTATGAAAAAGTTTATTTATTTTATTGCGCTTTTACTTATCCTTGTCACGCTATTTTCTCTCATGGCGAGCGCCCCAGTCGCAAGCGCTTTGACTGTTCCCAAACAGTCTGAGTCAAGTTTGGCTGTACCATATAACGGCAAGATATACCATATCTTTTTTCATAGCTTTATTATTTATCCCGAGCTTGCTTTTAACTCTCCCAGAGCCAAAGGGTATAGGGACTGGATGGTGACAAGAGGGGAATTTAAGGAAATCTTAAATAGACTTTATGAGAATGATTTTTCGCTTATAGATATTAATTATGTCAGGGATTGTATAATAAACAACAGACCCCTTATGTTTTATTCTAAGAAAAAACCGTTGATTCTTTCCGTCGACGATGTGAATTATTATGACTATATGAAAAACGACGGGTTTGCAGAGAAATTGATTGTGGACGAAAACGGTGTACTGGCGGCAACGGTACGGACAAAGGACGGCAGTGTTATCGATTATGAGGGAGATATCTTTCCCGTCGTTGAAGATTTTGTAAAAAGCCATCCTGATTTTTCTTTTAACAATGCCAAGGGTATAATCGCGGTCACAGGATATCAAGGGGTTTTTGGATATAGGATAAGCCGAGACACGCATGATATCGAAAACGCCAAAAAAGTGGCTTGGGCACTTAAAATCAATGGCTGGAGGATAGCCTGCCACAGCTTCGGGCATTCCATTGGATTTAAGGACGGATCGATAAGCTTTGAAAGACTTAAGAGAGATACGGAGAAGTGGAACAGCGTCATAGCGCCGATAACGGGACCCACAAATATCTATATTTCGCCTTTTGGCATGCATATGAACGCAGGGGATAATAGATTTAAGTACCTAATCGAAAGCGGTTTCAATATATATTGTCCAGTTTATAAGAAAATGAATATTACAGTAAACAATGGCTGTATGATAAGTCAAAGGCTGAATTTTGACGGTTTTACATTGAGGAATTATCCCGAAAGAATAGAAAGGGAATTTTTTTCCGCAAAGGGTATTTTAGAAAGATAAGGCAAAAACTTCTTGTTATTTTTCAAACTCATAGATAAGAAAATTCATCAGCCTTTTATGATTTGCCATTCATATAGTGAAGACACTTTGTCTCTTTTTGAGTAGTCGACTTTGACCACATAATTGCCCTTTGGCTTGTCGGGAAGGTATGAGAATCTTTGATATAAGACATAACGGTCTTGGGGGTGGCGCTGCAAAAACAGTTTGAAATCAGCGTCATACGGCTCTTTTATGGGGCGGGGTATCTTTCGGGAATTGTTGCTTATAACAAAGTCCAGTCTTAACAAGTCCTTTGCCTTTTGGTAGTTCATGAACTCAAGCATTGTTTGGTATATGGTATTTAAGCTCATTCCCCTTTTGAGCCCTTTCTCATCAAAGAAATAGGCTATGTTCTTAAGCGCTTGGTAGGGGTTTTTATATTTTTCAAAGAGATGCCTTAATGTAAAATGAAATCTGTTGGTGTTGTAAAGCTTGTCCAAGACATATTCTACCTTTTTGAGTTCGGCTATATCTTCTTTTGACAGCCAAGTGCTAGAGATTATCTCATATGGCGGAGTCTTAGAATATTCGGCATTATAGGTTTGTCTAATGGGCGTGCCTTTCAGGAATTTCAAAAACCCCAATTGAAGCATATGCGGTCTTAAGGCGATAGTTTGGTTAAATGAAGATATAAAAGATTCTTTGTCCTCGTATGGAAGTCCCGCTATCAAGTCCAAGTGGGTATGGATATTTCCAAAGCCTATTATTTGGCTTATATTATTGATAAATTTTTCTTTATCAAATTTTCGATTGACGGCTTTTAAGGTTTTGAGGTTTAAGGACTGCACTCCCGCTTCTATCTGAACAAGACCTTTGGGCAGCTCTTTTAATATTTCAAGGGAGCTCTGCTTAAAAAGATCGCCCCCCACCTCAAAATGAAAACATGTTTCGCTGTTAGAAAATTTTTCTTTAATAAAAGTAAGAATAGCGTCTGTTCTTTGGGTATTCGCATTAAAGGTGCGGTCTGTGAATTTGATAATCTTAACGCCCCAGCTGACAAGGTTTGTTAGGTCCTCTTTTACTCTGTCCAAACTGAAGTATCTTACTTTTTTGCTATTAGATGCCATGCAATAACTGCAATGAAAGGGGCATCCTCTTGAGGATTCATAATAAATAAGCTTGTTTTGGGAACTTAACACCCTATCTTTGGTGTACGGGGAGGGAATGGCGTCCAAATCCTCCAGCGGGCATAGGGTGTCTATCTTGCCTTTGGTCAAATATTCGTATAGGGCTTGTTCGCCTTCGCCTTTTATGACCTTATGTGCCCCCACCCATTCGTCGGCTTCAGGTCCGCCGACGATTATCTCGCAAAGGGGCAAGAATTTTTTTATGTCCTTTATTAATTTTTTCAAAAGCGTCGCATTAAAGATATATACCGATACTAAGAGCTTATCGGGTTTTTCTGCCAAGACTTGGCTTAAGATGCCTTGATAAGGCATATTGATATTAGAGTAGATTTCAGTTACGGCTATCCCCCTATGTTTTAGGTATTCCGAAAGAAACCACCCCGCAGGCATAGTGTGTATAAATTTTGAGCTTATTCCAATATAGACGATTTTCATAAACTTATTATACCTTATTTTTTAAGTTAGGCGTCGAATTTCTTGAATTGTTAATTATTTTATGAACAATCTAATAATATGAGTGATAAACCTGTATATCCTAATGAAAATATTCCCTCAAAAGCCACTGACTTTGAAGAGGCGCTGAAAGGTCTGTTTCAAAAAAGCTTTGATATCGTCATAAGTAAGCTGGATACAAGGCATAAACAGGCGGTTATAGTTTTTGTGGAAGGCATGGTGGATAAAGATATAATGGACAGGGATATCATTAAGCCTTTGAAATCTGGTGAGTTTACGGGCAGGGTTAAGGCCGCGGTAAAATGCGGCTTTAAGGAACTTCATACCATGAGCGAGGTCATAAAAAGCGTTCTTTCGGGTCTTATAATCTTGTATTATGAAGGCTCAAAAAGCGTGCTGGCAATAGATCTTATAAAATGGAAGGAAAGGGCGGTTGAGGAGCCCGACGCCGAAAATGTCATAAGAGGTCCAAGAGAAGGCTTTGTTGAGAATGTATACACCAATGTAATGCTTCTTAGAAGAAAGCTCAAAACCCATAATCTCATTGTGGAAAAAAGGGTTTTGGGAAGACAGTCAAATACAAGTATTGCCATAGCGTACCTTGACAATATCGTCAATAAAAAGGTATTGGACGAGGTTAAGAAAAGACTGGAAAAAATCGATGTGGACGCTATTTTGGAATCCTCTCACCTTGAACAGTATTTAGAAGAAAATCCGCTTAGCATAATGTCGGGAATAGGCTTGACTCAAAAGCCCGATGTGGCGGCGATAAAACTTCTGGACGGAAGAGTGGTGGTATTATGCGACGGCTCTCCGCACGCCCTTACTATACCCGAATTGTTTATGGATTCGCTTAAGAATTCCGGCGACTATTATAACCGCACAATATACGGGAATTTTCTTAGAGCTTTAAGAATAGTCGCTTTAATAATCAGCATACTGCTACCGGGATTTACGGCGGCGGTGCTTACATTTCATCATGAAATGGTGCCGCTCATATTTTTGACCACTATTATTCAAGCAAAGGAAGGCACGCCTTTTCCTACCTTGATTGAGCTTCTGTTTTTAATGTTCATGTTTGAGATAATAAAAGAAGCGGGACTAAGGCTTCCCAAATCGATTGGTTCGGCTATCACTATTGTGGGCGCCTTAATTCTTGGAGATATAGCGGTTTCCGCCGGGCTTGTGGGTGCGCNAAGCGTAATCATAGTTGCATTGACGGCTGTTGCCAGCTTGGCGATAATGAGTCTGAACGAATTCATAACTTTTTATCGAATAGTGCTGCTTCTTATGGGCGGCTCAATGGGAATTGTGGGGCTATCCGCAGGGCTGTTGATAATGCTAACTCAAATAATAAGCAATCAATCTTTTGGCATTCCCCTCTTATCTTCTTTTAATAAGGTAAATAAAAAGGATAACATGCTGAGATTTCCTTTGAGCCTTATTAAGAGAAGATCGATAACAGTGGTGAATAATAAAACCAAAATAGGCGAAGTCGTAAATTATAAGGGTGATTTCAATGTTTAAGAAAATTATCTATTTTATAATGGCAGCGTTAATATTATTAGGTATCGCGGGAGACTGGACAAGAGTAGAGGCCGAAGAAATGGCTGTGGGTTTGAGTTTTATTTATGACAAATCAGATAAGGGTTATCGGATAATCGGTGAATTCTTAGATGTCTCTCATTCAAACGACCCACAGCAAAGTCAAATTTCCAGGTCTTTGATTATGGAATTCGAGGCAAGATCGCCTGCCGAAGCGCTTCAACAAAATCTTCAATTAGAGAAAGCTCTTTACGGCACCCACAACAGAGTCAGATTTTTTACCGAAAAAATGGCACAATACGGGATTGAGCCCATACAGGATTTTTTCTTTAGAGAATTCTATCTGGACCAAAGACCCATTATGATGGTTGTGAAGAATGAAGACCCTTTGCTTTTGTTCCAAGCAGAAACGGGACTTTCAGATCAAGTGGGAGGGTATATTTATGCCCTTTCACGGTTGAAAGAGGAAAGAAGCACCCTTACTACTTTTGTGACTACTTTGGATTTTGCAAAGGATTTATACAAAGAAGGCAAACAGCCGATTATGGGTGTGGTAGAAGTAAAAGAGAATAAAATTAATTTTGATGAGGATGTCAAAGAAGAAGAAGAAAAAAAGCCAAAGAAATATGTTATGGACTTTGAAGGGCTTGCAGTTTTTAAGGAAGATAAGCTTGTGGGTTATTTGGACGGGCAGGAAGCCATAGCCTATAATCTTATCTCGGATACGGTGAGACAAGCTTATATAGCCATTCCCGTAAGCGGGGGGAATATATCTATTTATGTAATGGAATCCAAATCGCAAGTGAATACCGAATATCTGGGCGAAGATGTCAATATCAATATTAAGATTAAAACCAGACTTGCTATTGCGGAGAATATGAGCGACTATAACATAAGTGAAAACAAAGAGCTCAAAAAAGCCGAAAAGGATATAAATCATTTTATGCAGACCAGAATAAAGGAAGCGATACAAAAAGTGCAGACGGAATTTAAAAGCGATATATTCGGTTTTGGAGACTATTTTCATAAAGATTATCCTAAAAAATGGAAAACAATAAAACATAAATGGGATGACGAATATTTTGCTAAAGCAACGATAAATGTCACTGTTGAGAATATTATTGAAACGGAAGGACATACAAGAGAAAGAGTAGGGGAAAGGGTATATGCAGAATAGGTCTTTAATATCTTCAAATCAGTTGGCTTTGGTTATGGCAGGCAGTTCTTTGATGTTTCCGTATACATTCTTATCCGTAATAAGAACGCCTCCCGCCAATCAAGATGTATGGATAGTACAGCTTTTGACAATGGTTTTTATTCTAATCATGAATTTACCGCTACTTTATATTATCAATAAATTTAGGGGCTTTGATTTGGTTGAGACCAACGAGATTATTTTAGGGAGAGTGGGCGGAACTATCTCGGCAGTTATGTTCCTTCTTCTTTCGATATTTTGCTTTGTGGGGTGTATGTTGATATCCGCACTTTTTGTAGAGTCGTACTTGCTAGCCGAGACTCCGCTATGGATAATATTTCTGTTTATTATCGCTCCCGGGGCGTTCGCCGCAATTAAAGGCGCAGGCACTGTTTGCAGACTTGCTTTTTTTACCGTTCCTTTAATGCTTGCCACAATAGTATTGTTCTTTGTGGTGGGGGTGCCCGACATGGATATAAGCCTAATTCAGCCCGTTTTGAAGGATTCAAAATTTTTGGATATAATCTTGGGCGCTTTTTATACTGCCGCAAGGTATTCCGAAATAGTGCTTTTGTTTGGGTTCGGGTATTATTTGAAAGTAGAGTGCAAAATAAACTCCACCTATTTCAAAAGCTTTGCGATTTTTGGAATATTTTTCTTTATAGTCACCATCAGTACACTGCTTATGCTGGGCTCCGACCTTGCCAAAATATCCAACAATCCGTTTTTGGCATTTACAAGACAGGTAGGGGGGCAGGAGTTTTTTCAAAGAGTGCACCTATTGAATATAATGGCGTGGTTTATTGGAATAGTAGTCAAGCTTATGGCTTATAACTATACGGCGAGTTATATTTTGTCCAGAATATTCAGGGCAAAGACGCACAAGTATTTTGTCTACCCATTGAGCTTGTTCGGGTTCATTGTGGGCATGCTACCTTTTATGAAAAGGATGAGCACCATTCATATTTTAAAAAGCGACAAGATTTTCCCGTTTGTGTCCGTATCTGTCGCTGTCGGGGTGCCCATAATCCTTTGTATAGTCTATTTTATAAGGAAAAAGCAAATCGATAAGATAATAAGCGTAAGAAAAAAGACAAAAGATAAAGAGCTCCAAAACTTCTATAAAGAAAAAGCCAGTATTGCTCCTATTAATGAGAAAAGCTGTTCATGACACGCACTAATAAATTCTTTTGCCTTTTGGCTGTGAAAACAGAACGCCGATGCTTTGTTGTTCCGCTTCCTTTGCGGAAGCGGCTTATAACACGCACTAACAAATTCTTTTGCCTTTTGGCTG
>JGI24710J26742_10000038_pt1 | contig 97850 bp, 108 predicted proteins | sample BioPla2DNA2_FD_26742 | JGI IMG/M metagenome (IMG submission 26742) | reverse complement strand
GTTTTGCTTTCGCAAAAGGTGGTGATTGAACCGAAAAAATCTTGGCAAATACTATACAATCTGCCTGCCGAGGCGCGAAGCGCCGAGGCAATAAACTCGCAACATACAATTTGGCTCCCGGGGTGGGATTCGAACCCACGACCAATTGGTTAACAGCCAACTGCGCTACCGCTGCGCTACCCGGGAATAATAAGTTTTACTTCAAAAAACAAAAATGTTTAAGCAACATTTTATGTGATTATTTTAACAAATATGAAGAATATGTCAAATGACCCATCTTGCCTTTATTTTCTTCCATTTCTTGCTATAATTACTCTATTAAAGCATCTTAATTTAAACCAATATGTCTAAAAAGAGAATGATTTTAATAATCTCCATAGCCATATTTCTTCTAGCAGCTATTATATTTATCATCTATCAACCCTATAATCCCCCTCCTGAGCAAACACTTGATCAAACAAGCTATGACACTAATGCAGATATTCAGCCGACACCCCCTCCTGAAACTTCTCTGGAATCTTCTGGTGATGCCAAACTTATCTTTGTGGGCGATGTCATGCTTTCACGCTATATTGGCGAACTCATGAGCAAGAAAAATAATTATGACTTCCCTTTTGAAAAAATAAAAGATTATCTCTTAACCGCTGATTTAGTTTTTGGTAATTTAGAATCACCAATCTCGGATAAAGGTGAATCAGCACACAATCTTTACTCCTTCCGCACCGACCCCCTCGCCATCTCTGGTTTAAAAAATGCTGGCTTTAAAGTTGTTTCCATGGCCAACAATCATGCGTTTGATTATAAAATGGGTGCCTTCATTGATACTTTAGATAATTTAAAATTAGCTGATATTGCTTATACTGGCGCTGGGCATAATTTTGCTGAAGCACATGCTGGTGCTCTGGTAGAAATTAATGGAATTAAAATGACCTTTCTCGGCTACACCAATCTCTTGCCGCTAAATGTCGTTGCTTCTGAAGAGCAAGCTGGCTATGCCTATCTTAATGAAGCACAGATGGTTAAAGACATTATAGCTGCTAAAGAAAAATCTGATTTAGTAATTGCTACTTTTCATTGGGGGGAAGAATATCAAACACAATCTAACACCTACCAAAAGAAAATAGCCCGCACAGCCGTAGCTGCCGGAGCGGATTTAATTGTCGGTCACCATCCACATGTCTCTCAAGAAATTAGTGAAATAGATGGAGTGACTGTTGCTTATAGTTTAGGCAATTTTGTTTTTGACCAAAACTTTTCTGCTGATACAAAAAATGCTCTACTTTTAGAAGTGGAAATAAAAGACAAAAAAATTGCTAATATTACAACAAAAAGAATTAAGTTTACTAATGAATTTCAACCTTATTTATATTCAGAAAACTAAAATTCTAATAATCTCTTAGTTTTTCTAATCCCTTAAACTTGCGAATTTTTTCTAAAGCCTTAGATTCAATTTGGCGAATACGCTCACGTGTTACCTCAAACTCTTGTCCCACTTCTTCTAGGGTATGTGAAACTCCATCAACTAAACCAAAACGCATTTCTAAAATTTTCTGCTCACGTGGTGATAATTGAGACACAATATCCTTAACATAATCTTTTAGGAGCTGCAAAGCGGCAGCGTGATCTGGGGTAACGTTTTTAACATCTTCAATAAAATCTTCTAGTGTAGAATCTTCCTCATCATCTCCAATAGTGGTCTCTAGAGAAATGGTATCCTGAGAAATTTTCATGATATATCTCACCTTTTCTAAATCTTCTCCCATTTCTGCAGCAATTTCATCAGCTAAGGGTTCGCGCCCTAATTCTTGAATTAAATTTCTTTGTACCTGCTGAAATTTATTAATTGTTTCCACCATGTGAACGGGAATACGAATAGTCCGGGACTGATCAGCTAAAGCGCGAGTAATTGCTTGGCGAATCCACCAAGTTGCATAAGTTGAAAATTTATAACCTTTACGATATTCAAATTTTTCTACCGCCCTAAACAAACCAATATTCCCTTCTTGAATCAAATCTAAAAGACTCATTCCCTTAGCTCCCGCAAATTTTTTAGCGATAGAAACAACTAAACGTAAATTGGCTTCAATAATTTTCTTTTCTGCTTCCTTATCACCTTTTTCTTTTCTCTTAGCTAGCTCCACTTCTTCCTCGCTAGTTAATAACGGCACCTTACCAATTTCTTTAAGATACATCTGAATAGAATCAGCACTTAATTTTGATAAATCAATATTAGCCGCACTTTGCTGTGTTAACGACTTGCTGCCAGCTTCAGCTTCATTTTCTTGCTTCTCGGTTATATCTAAAATACGACCAGAATCTTCAGCAATACGAATACCATTTTTTTGTAACTCGCCTAAAAAAACATCAAAATCATAAATATATTCTTCTACTTCTGGGAATAAATATAAAAGCTCGGTTTCTGTCACAAAACCGCGTAACCGTCCTTTTTCAATCATCTTCTTCATCGCCTCTTCTGACGGTGACAAAACCTCTTTAGCTACCTTTTTGGCACGACTACTTACCTTAACTAGCTTAACTGAACGCTTTGCCTCCTTCTTGGCTCCCTTCTTTACCCCCTTCTTAGTATTTTTTTGACTTGGCTTAACAGTCTTTTTCACTGTCTTCTTGGCCGGCGCTTTTTTTACCGGTGCTTTTTTAGTTGCACTTTTAGCTGCACTTTTAGCCACACTTTTTTTTATTTTTTTAGGAGTGCTACTTGTGCTACTTTTTTTTACTTTTTTAACCGCGCTTTTCGCGCCGCTTTTTTTCACTGTCTTTTTAGTTGTTTTAAGCAATTTTTTTGCCATATTTATAATTAGGTTTTAATCCAAATTAATATTTTTTATTTCATCAGTTAAACTCTTTAACTCTACCATTAATTTATCTAAATCTTCTTGACGTTCCTCCTTCTCTGCTTGAGCAATATTTTTTTCTAACTTTTTAATTTTAGCCTGCAAAGCAAACTTCTTTAACTCAACAATAATTTTAATAATTTCTGCCTTGGCTTCATTCACTTCAAAATTATAAAAATCTTTTTCACCTAAAAGAATTAATTTATCTAATAACCTCTCATCTTCTGCCCCTTGCTCTTCTAAATAAATACGAAAAGTGGTGTAATCTAAAGAATTAGTTTTATTATAATAGATAATTAGGTTATTATAAAATCGCAAACTATCTGAACTACTTAAATACTCCGGCTCAAAATTACTAATAATATAGGAGAGATGATCTGGAAACTTAATCGCTAGCGATAATAACAACTCTGATAAACGATCTTCACGTGTTTTATATTCAGAGAGAGGCTCTTCTTTAGCAACTGTCTGAGCAGTTGCTTGTCCGAAAGTTTTTTGTTTACTTTGCCAGCGCACAAACTCTTCACGCAGATCACTTTCTGAAAAATCTAATTCCTCGCTAATTTTTTTTAACCAATAACCACTTTCTGTTTTATTCTTCACTAAATCAATCATCACAAACATTTGATCACGCACTTTTATTTTATTATCTAATTTTTCTAACTCTAAATTTGCACTAATTTTTTCAAAATAATATTCTAACATTGGCTTTGCCTCCTTAATTGCTTGAGCAAACTCCTCCGGATTACTACGCAAAATTTCATCTGGATCTTTACCTTCTGGCAATACAATAACTTTTAAATTTAATTCCTGTGCCAAAACTTCTTTTATTCCTCTATCAGCCGCCATTTGCCCGGCACTGTCCATATCAAAACACAAGGCTACATTTTTAGTAAAACGCTTAATCAAAGCTACTTGCTCACTGGTCAAAGCCGTGCCTGAGGAGGCAACAACATTCTCAAAACCATGCTGATGGCAGGAAATAACATCCATTTGGCCCTCAACCACAATCGCTAAATCAGCGCTTTTTATAGCTGTTTTAGCCTTATTTAAGGCAAATAAAACCCGACTTTTATCATAAACAGAGGTTTGGGGGCTATTTATATATTTACCCATTTTTTCAGTCTTTTCTTTTGCTGGATTAATACGTGCTGTAAAAGCGATAATGTTATTATTAACATTCCATATTGGAAACATAATCCGATCCCGAAAACGATCATAATAGCCATGACCACCTTCTTTTTTTATAATCAAGCCGGCCTCTAAAATTTCTTCATTAGTATATTTTTTACCAACTAACGGACGTGCTTGTAAAAATTTATATAAAGAATCCCAAGAATCTGGGCTATAACCCAAGCCCCAATCTTTAATAGTATTTTCTTGTAGTCCGCGACTGGTTAAATATTCTCTCGCTTTTTGACCAAATGAAGTAGTTAAAACATGGGCATAATATTTTCCAGCTAATTCTAAAATATCAATAATCCGATTACGTTTTGAATATTTTTCTGGATTTTCATAGCGCAAAACTACTCCTGCCTTCGGAGCAAGTAAACGCAGAGTTTCCATAAAGCCTAAGCCCTCCTTTTCCATCACAAAAGCAAAAACATCACCACCCCGACCACAGCCAAAGCAATGCCAAATTTGTTTATCTGGAGAAATAATAAAAGACGGCGTCTTCTCGTTATGAAAAGGACAAAGCGCCTGAAAATTTGCGCCAACCGCTTTGACCGGCACATACTCACGAATTACTTCAACAATATCTAATTTGGATTTTATTTCTTCAGCTTGCGACATAATAATTATTAAACTAAAAATCTGGTAATAATAAACTCTTTAAGCGCTCAATCTCACCTTCAACTAATTCTCCGTCATATTCAGCATTATGGCGCGCTTGCCCAGCATAACCGGGACGTTTCTGATCTAAATGTAGATTAAAAATAACATAATCTTCACCATTAGAGCTTTGCTGTTCAGTAAAATAAACATGAAAACGAGGATAAAAATCACGCGTAAAACGACGCGTAAAACTTACTGGCCCGCCCTCTCTTTCTGGAATAAGCCCATAACCGGCGCGACGTAACCAAGTTTCTGGGTTTTCCCCTAAACGTTTTTTATTAACGGCTAATTTCATTTTTTTCTTTTTTAAAAATGACAAAATTATAAATGATAAAATTATAGGTACCAATTGTAATATTTACTATAATCTGTGCCAATAAATACCAAAGATGATATTTATTAACTAGCTGATACATAAAAAAACCATTCAAATTCAAACCGATAAAAGCATTAACAAAATACATTACTAACTGATTCGCTGTTTTCTGCTGATTAAAATTACGAAAAGTCCAAAATTTCTGTAAAGTAAAACTGAATAAAAAATAACAAATAAAGGCAACACTGGTAGAAATAATTAATGACCAAGCAAATAAGCGATAGCAAATAAATAAGACTACTAAATCAATCAGACTAACCGCCGCTCCAGCTAAAATACATTTTATCAAAATCTTATTACGGTCACAAAAATAATAAAAACGTGGCCAACAACGAGAAAAGTTGTTGCGAAATTTAAAATATAATTTACTAACTTCAAACGCTACTTCAGACATAAAATAACTAAACTTTGAACTCTTAAACCCAATTAAATTACCAAGTATAATTATCAAAGACCCATTTAATTAAACTTTTGCTTTCGCGAAAACGATCATTCTTGCCAGCACTATTTAAAATAACAGAAATTATTTCGCGACCATTTAAATCTGCAAACCAGCCAACATAACAATAACCAGCTTTATCAGTATATCCTGTTTTTCCACCCAACACCGTAAACTGATTATCAGCCGGATCAAATAATAGATAATCGGTGGACTCAATCTTTTTTTGCCGACCAGCAAGAGTGGCAAACTTGTAATCCTTACTCTTAGTGGCTTCTCTTATTTCTGGAACTTTTAAAGTTTCTTTAGCTAATAAGGCTACTTCTCGCGCAGTAGAAAGATTTTCATCACTTAAGCCAATCGGATCCTTAAACTGAGTATGGATCAAGCCAAGCGTCCGCGCTTTTTCATTCATTTTTTTTACAAACTCTTCCTCACTTAAACCAGTCGCATGTACTAAAGCAATCGTTGCACCATTATCAGAAGCGATTAAACTGGTGTTAAAAATATCCTTTAATTTTATTTCTTCCCCACGAAATAAATTTAATTTTCCACCCTCAATTAAATCATCATAAGCAATCACGTAAGTTGTTTCCCAGCCTGGATTATTTTCTAAAAAAATTAAAGCGGTCATCAATTTAGTAATACTAGCAATCGGCTGCACTTCATCAGCCCGCTTAGTAAAAAACCAAACACGATCATCCCCCGCTAAAACAGCTGCTTTTTCCGCTGGCAACTCCATAACTGGAGCCGCTAAATTTTTCTTAATAATTTTTAAATTATCATTAAGCAAAATATCAGAATTATCTCCAGTTATTAGCAATATCAAAACTAAAAATATTTTTAAAAATAAATGCCACATCATCTTAATAAATTAATTTTCATCAATACTTTTTTCTTCAAGATTAATCTCCTTAACAATCGCTTCCTCAGCAGCGCGCAATTTAGCATAATCAGGCAATTCACTAACATCATTTAAACCTAGGAAACGAATAAAATCATGAGTAACCGTATAATAATTTTCATCCTCAGTTTTATTATATTTTTCTTCAATTAAACCGCGAAGCAAAAGATTACGAATAATTAAACTACAATTAACTCCTCTAATTTTTTCTAATTCTGCTTTTATAATCGGGCCACGATAAGCAATAACCGATAACGCTTCTAAGCTCGCTGGTGATAATTCCCCGCTCGTTTCATCTTTTAAAAACTCCTGAACCAAAGCAGCATTCTCAGGCGCAGTGGTTAATTGATATTGATTATTATTCTTAATCAAGGTTAAGCCTCGCTCCTTATTTTTATATTCCGCACTTAAAGATTCTAGTGCCTCTTCCACTGCTTTAGTTTTCACCTTTAATAAATCAGCTAAATTTTTAACTGATAGTGGCTTAATAGCAACAAATAATAATGATTCAATTTGTGACTGTAAAGACATATTTTAATAATTTTAATTTTACTCTAAGCAGATTCTTTTAAATTATGCTCAGTTAACTCTTGGTGATGTTCTTGATAATGATCGTTGCGCGCAATATTTATTTCACCAAATAATTCAGCTTGCTCAAACACCAATTCTTTTTGCTTAGCTAATTCTAATACTGCCAAAAAACTCACAATAATCTCCGTCTTATTTTCTGCCTTCTCCAATATTTTAGAAAAATTAACACGTGCCTTGTCTAAAATCATTTTTTTAATCTGCAAAATTTTTTCATCAATACTAATTTTTGACTCCAAACGCAATTCTGGTAATTTCTCTTCTTTTAATTTCTCTAAAGCAGCTAATAAATTTAAAAAAACTTCATGTAATAAATTAATATCAATTTTAGCTGGCGCAGTAAAAACTGGTAAATTAAATTGCTGGCGACGATTCTTTGGTAATGGTGGTAAAAATAAAAATTTCTTTTCTGCAATAATTTCCTTTATTTTTTGACTAGCCACCACAAATTCCTTATACATTTTCAACTGACGTTCTAAATCATCAACTTCTTGTTCATCTTCAGCTGTATATAAATAAGGTAAAAGCGCTTTTGATTTAATCAATAAAAGTTTAGCGGCGATAACTAAAAAATCAGCCATCTCATCCGGATCAATATCAGCGGAAGAACGAATATATTCCACATAATCATCAGCAATTTTAGCCAAAGCAATTTCAGTAATATCCATCTCTTCACTTTCAATCATGCTCAACAACAAACCAAGTGGTCCGGAAAATTTTTCAGTCTTAAAATCTATCATAATTAATCTAAAACAGCCTCTTTCGCTTGAATCGGCTCAGCTGCATATAAATAGCCAGGTAAACACTGGTAGCCAGCCTCATGTTCACGAGGTTCACGAGTATCATAATAAGTATAAGTGGCTATCACTGGAGATTCTTCTTGAGTAAAAGTACTAGTTCTAAAAGCAGCACACATTTCAAATTCTTGATCACCTACTTTTTGATAGACAATCGGCTCTTTAGTTTCTGGATCAACCATCTCCTCAAACCGTTGAGCATAAAAATAGCGATGACTTTTTAGCTCTTCAATATCATTTGGCAATCTTTTATTATTTTCATAATAACTATTTACCGCATTTTCTAAACTATTCATATTGCGAAGCAGCACCTCGTCTACCCGACGTTGTCGCTCCTCTCGTGGTGATTCAACAAAAAACCAAGCAGACACAAAAATAGCAATTACCAATATTAAAGTGCCAAAGAAAAAAAGCTTAGTTACTTTACTTGGTTGCTCCGGATTCTCTCTTTTAACATCATACAGATAGAATGAAAAAACTAAACCGGAAATAAACAACACGGAAGCAGTTTTAAGTAAAAAACGAGAAGTTAACTCACCTGATAAAAAATTATTAATTACTCCAACAAAGGAGCCTAAAATAATTAAGGAGGAAATTAAAATAATAAAATAAGTCAACCAACGACGAATAGCTGAATCTTTTTCTAACTCCCCTTTACGCAAACCCCGATTAATTAAACTAGAAATATAATAAAATATAGGCGCCGAGATAAATAAGGCCGAAAGAGCAAATTTCATCTGCCGACCAGTTACATTGCTTGAGCCATATAATCTTAAAATATCTGGTATAGTCTTATTAATAATCCCAAACAATATCATACCAAGCGATATAGACATGAAAATTAAAGCAGCTAGCGATAAAAGATAATAAAAAGTGTATTTCGCATTGTGTTTATTATTCATATTTTTATTGATATTAATATAAATTAAATTTAAGTCACTAGCTAATTAAAATTCCGCATTCTTTGGTGTTCTCGGAAACGGAATTGTATCACGAATATTAGCCATGCCAGAAAAATACATCACTAATCTTTCAAAACCTAAACCAAAACCAGCGTGCTTAACTGAGCCATATTTACGCAAATCTAAATACCAAGCATAATCTGCCTCTTTTAGGCCCATTTCCGCCATTCTAGCTTTTAGGACCTCAAGACGTTCCTCTCTTTGACTGCCACCACAAATTTCACCAATACCTGGCACTAATAAATCAACCGCTGCCACCGTCTTGCCGTCGTCATTAAGGCGCATATAAAAAGCTTTAATTTCTTTTGGATAATCAGTTAAAAATACCGGACCACCAACTACTTCTTCACATAAATAACGTTCGTGTTCAGTTTGTAAATCAATTCCCCACTCTACTGGATATTCAAACTTCTTACCCGACTTTTTTAATAACTCAATTCCTTCAGTATAAGTCATACGACGAAATTCTGAATTAGCTAATTTTGTTAAACGCTCAATAATAGTTGGATCAATAAACTTATTAAAAAACTCCATTTCTTCTGGTATTTCTTGTAGAATATAATTAATTAAATACTTAATCATCTTTTCCTGTAAATCCATATCATCATTTAAATCAGCAAAAGCCATCTCTGGTTCCATCATCCAAAACTCAGAGGCATGACGAGTGGTATATGACTCTTCGGCCCGAAAAGTTGGACCAAAGGTATAAACTTTATTTAAGCCCATCACCAAGGCTTCAGCATTTAATTGTCCACTAACCGTTAAGCCAACTTTCTTGCCAAAAAAATCCTTCTTATAATCAACCTCCCCCTTTTCATCTCGTGGTACTTTATTTAAATCAAAAGTTGTGACTTGAAACATTTCACCGGCGCCCTCACAATCACTAGTGGAAATTATTGGGGTATGAATATAACTAAAACCTTCCTCCTGAAAAAATTTATGAATAGCATAATTCAAAACTGAACGTAAACGGAAAACTGCTGAAAAAGTATTGCTCCGTCCACGCAAATGAGCAATTGTGCGTAAAAATTCAAAACTATGTTTTTTCTTTTGCAAAGGATAGTCATCGGCTGCGCGATTAATGATGCTAATTTTTTTCGCCTTTAATTCAAAAGCTTGTCCGGCGGCTGGTGATTCAACCAGCTCCCCCTCAACTTCTAGAGATGAGCCAATGCTAATTTTTTCCACCTCAGAAAAATTAGCTAAGTCGGCCGCAAAAACTATTTGTAGATTCTTAAAAAATGAACCATCATTTAATTCAATAAAAGCAAATTCTTTAGCAGAACGAGCTGTCCTCACCCAACCAGCAACTGTAATAGGCTGGTGCAGATATTTTTCTGTTTGACGATATAAAGATTTAATTAAGGTATAAGACATATATTTAAACAGCTAAATTATTTATGGATTCAAACGATTAACATCTCGGGGCAAGAAACAAGCTTCTTTAACACTCTTTAAACCTAATAACTTCATTACAATTCTGCCTGGACCCATACCAATACCACCGTGGTTTGGACAACCATAACGGAAAAAATTAATATAATCTTTTAATTCTTCAAGGTTCATACCTTTTTCAATTGCTTGTTTTTCTAAAACATCAACCCGATGCTCACGCTGAGAACCTGTAGTAATTTCTAAACCACGATAAATTAAATCAAAACTCTTAGTTAAATTATGATCGTCTTCATGTCTCATGTGATAAAAGGGGCGAGCAGCTATCGGATAATCAGTCACAAAAACAAAATCATGATTATATTCCTCTTTAATAATCACACCTAACTCTTTTTCTTCTTCAGTAGAAAAATCCCAATCTTTTTCACTCTTAATTCCTTTAGCCGCTAACTTCTTTTTTGCTTCCGCTAAAGTAATTCGTGGAAAAGGCTGAGTCGGAATTTCAATCTCTAGTCCTAAATCTTCTTTAACTTTTTTAAAGCCAGAGATCAAAAGATTCTCTTCTATGTCCATTAAATCAGCATGTGATTTTATATAGGAAACTTCAAAATCCCAACCAGTAAACTCGGTTACATGACGAGTAGTGTAGGAAGCTTCAGCCCGAAATACTGGTCCCATGCAAAAAACCTTTTCAAAACCTGCTGCCATGGCCATCTGTTTATAAAATTGGGGAGACTGCGATAAATATGCTTGGCGATCAAAATATTTTACAGCAAAAACCTCAGAACCAGTTTCACTAGCCGTACTCATTAAACAAGGAGTATTGATTTGAATAAAATTATTTTTATAAAAATACTCACGAACTCCTGCTTCTAGCTTTGTCCAAACTTTAAAAATTAATTGATTTTCTTGACGACGCAAATCTAATGAGCGCCAATCAAAACGACTATCAATACTAGCTTCATTATCAACTTTATCAGAAACAGGAATAGGTAATTCTTCGGCCGCCAAAGAAATTAATTTAATACTAGTAGCCGCTAATTCATAATCCTGAATAGGCTCAACTTCATTCTTTTTTAATGGCTTTGCTTGTAGTGTGCCACTAACCTCAATCACACTTTCTATATTTAATTTTTCTGCTAATTCAAAATTGCTATTATCCCCTTCTTGATTAGAGACAAAAACTACCTGCATTAAACCAGAAATATCACATAAATCAATAAACACCAAACCTTTATGAGAACGTAAACTCCGCACAAAACCAGCCACGGTCACCTCGCCTTGTTGCTGTTTTTTAGCCTCTGCAATACTTATTCTAGACATAAATACGAAATTAACTCCGCGTTTAAATAAAACCCGGATTATTTAAAAGCTTATTTTACTATCTAAATCTTAACTTATTTTAAGCATTTTAGCAAGAAAAAACAGCCTTCTTTTTTGGCCGTTTTTCTGGCTTATTTTAGTGATTAATTACAAGCGAAAATTTAAAAAATTAGTTGTTAAAACTGAAGCTTCTTTAATAATTTTCTTCTCTAACTTCAATTTTTTAGCGACATTAAAGCGATTATCAATAATAAAACGCAGTAATTTGATACAATTATCTGATATTGTCAATAGTTCGTTACTAGAAATTGCTTTTCGCTGACGTTCTTTTTCTAAACAACAATCACAAATAATTCCTCCATTTTTTAAATTAAAATAATTTTTTCCTGGTTTAATTTTTTCCTGACAATTAAGGCACTGATACATTTCTGGTTTATAGCCAAGTTCGGTCATTAATTTTAAAACAAAAAAAATGAAAAATAATTCACCATTTTCTTGGGTAAACTCTATAGACGAATAGTTATTCAAAAGCTCTAACCAAGAAGTCAGTAATAAAAATAAACGTTCATCGGGTTGCCCTTCTTTTACCAAACGATTAAAGCAACTAAGCGCTCGCCCAGCATAATAAATTTTATTTAAATTATCTTTAATGCCCAAATAAGCATCAACACCTAAAGCGCTACCAACATAATCAAAGCCCCTGCCCTTAACCACTAAAACATTCACTAAACTAATCGGCTCCAGGTGTCCAGCTAATTTTGATTTTATTTTTTTTGTTCCCCGAGCAACTAGGCTTAATTTACCAAAATGACGTGTATAACAAATAATTAAAGAATCGCTCTCCCGATAATCAGAGCGATTCAAAATTATTGCCTGTGTATATCTAGTTTCGTCCATGTTTATTAAAATATATAAAAAATCTTTTTTCCGTTCCGAATTTTTTCTAGGGCAAAAACTTATTAATAATTACTATCTAAATAATCTTGTAGAATTATCGTGGCGGCAATTTCATCACGCTTGGCCACTTCTTTTTTCTCCCCACCCAACGCGTCAGCCGCTAAACTACTTAAACGTTCATCAAGAAAAAATACTGGCTTGCCACTTTTTTCCTTTAAATTTTCTACAAAATTAAGCCAAAGAGGATTATTAGCTACCTCTCCGCTCATTTTTTTAGGACTACCAATAATTATTTCATCAATCTCTTCTTCCTTAATAACTGCCAATACTTCATTTAAAGTCGCCACTGTTTTAAAAGGCAAGGCTAAAGAGGTTTCTTCATCAGCCAGAGCTAAACCGATTCTCTTCTCTCCCCAATCAATTCCTAAATATTTTTTCCCCTCCATATTTCTATTTTTTATTTAGTCAAAATTTCTACTCCATGCCCAGTGACAGCAACTGTATGTTCAAAGTGAGCGCTTAGGGAGTCATCCATTGTTAAAATAGTATAACCATTGTCATCTATTTTCACGCGCCAATCACCCATATTAATCATGGGTTCAATTGCAATAACCATGCCCGGCTGTAAAACAACATTCTCCTCTGAATCCTCATCAATTTCAAAATTAACAACATCTGGTTTTTCATGGGCATAATAACCAACTCCATGACCAACCAAATCACGCACTACTCCATAACCATGATCTTCGGCATAATATTGAATTGCCCGAGCAATATCATTAAGAGTACGTCCCGGTTTAACCATTTTTATCCCTCGTCGCAAACATTCTTCAGCCACGCGCAAAAGTTTCTTAGCTTCTTTACTAACCCGACCAACTGAAACAGTGGTGCACATATCGGTATAAAAGCCACCATTTTTTGAATGTTTATTAATTGGCGCTTTGAATTTCTTTTGTAGCTCAGGGCTAACTGGCCACTCCATTCCAATATCTAAATCAACAATATCTCCCTCCTTAATAATTCTTTCTGGCAAGGCAGCGCCATGTACCACTTCATTATTAATTGAAACACAAACACCCGATGGAAAAAAAATACCATCCCCCATCGGATAATTTTTAAAAGCTGGCAAACCGCCAATCTCTCTAACACTTTGCTCAAAAATTTCTTCAATATGAGCAGTTGATACTCCTGGCTTTAACTCCTTAACTAAACGTCTTAAAATAATAGCTAATCGTTTACCGCCCTCCTTAATTATTCTAATTTCCTCTTTTGTTTTTATGTAAATCATATTACTGCTTAAATGTTTCCAAAAGTTTTCGCAAATCATCAAGGTCATTAAGAGTTAGACCTAAACTTAAACGGTTTTTATAAAGCTGATAAGTATCACGTCTAATAGTGCGACCAGAAATCTTAATACCACGACGCCTTTTTTCTTTATATTTTTTAATAATATCAAAAATCAAATCCTGATTATCTCTCAAGTGTTTAAGTGATGGATTCGTTCTAAATAAACGATCAATTTTCTGATCTATCTCATAATCAGTCAAATCTTTTGCTTTTTGAGCAATACTAGCTAAACCCATATATTTATTATTACTAACAATTTAATTATATCATAAAAAAAGGCGGCTATAAAGCCGCACTTTTTTACTTTTTTAAACTAAAATTTAAAACTAAATGCCATCATATTCACGCATAGTTAACTGTGCTTGAATCTGTTTAACCGTTTCAATGACTACAGAAACAACGATGAGTAAACTAGTGCCACCAATAGAATAAGCCTGAACGCCGGTAAAGTACTTCATAATTAAAGGCAGGACAGCAATAAAACTTAAAAATAAAGCACCAACTAAAATGATTTTATGAGCGGTAGCAGATAAATAATCACTAGTTGCCTTACCTGGTCTAATGCCTGGAATAAAACCACCTTGCTTCTGCAAGTTTTCAGCAATCCGATCTGGGTGAAAAACAACTTCGGTATAAAAATAAGTAAAAGCAAAAACCAAAAGAAAATAACAAATTCCGTAAAATAACTGATTATTAAATAACCTAATTGTGCCTTCGGCTAAATTAACAATCCAGGCACTCTTCGCATGAACTAAAAATTGAGCAATCATTGATGGGAATAAAACAACGGAAATCGCAAAAATAATCGGAATAACTCCCGCCATATTAACTCGCAATGGCAAGTGGGTGCTAGTACCGCCAAAACTTCTATTGCCTCTAATTTGGCGAGCATATTGAACTGGAATATTACGTTGCCCCTCATTAATAATCACCACCCCAACAATTGTTATTAAGGCAATCACGATAAAACCAATTAACATAAATAACTGAGATTGATCAAAGGTTAAAATAATTTGTCTAACGTTTTGCAATAAACCAGAAACAATACCAGCGAAAATTAATAAAGAAATGCCATTACCTACCTTCTTCTCAGTAATTAACTCCCCTATCCACATCAAGAAAATAGTACCAGCTGTAATAGTTAAAACAACTACAAAAAGATCAAAGGGAGCCATTTGTTCCATAATGCCAGCTGCGCTATTACGCAATAAAGTAATCATGCCATAAGCTTGCATAGCAGCCAAAGGAACAGTTAACCAACGGGTCCACATATTTAATTTTTGACGCCCTGATTCTTCTTTCTGCATTTCTTCAATTGATGGGATTATCATGCCTAAAAGCTGAAAAATAATAGAAGAAGTAATATATGGCGCAACGCCCATCATGACGATAGAAAAATTCTGCATTCCGCCACCAGCAAAAATATTCATTAAACCTAGGGCCTGATTAGAAGCAAATAAATTTTTCAAAGCGACAGCATTAACTCCCGGAACCGGAATATGAGCAGCAAAACGAAAAATAACCAACATGCCCAGCACAAACAAAATATTATTTCTTAAATCGCGCGCTTTCCAAATTTGTTCTAATTTACCAAACATATAATGACTCTAAATTATTTAATTTGTTTTTTTACTGATTCGCTTAAATTAACCTTTTCAAAAGTAACTTTAACGGTTAATTTATCTTTGCCTAAAATTTTTACTGGCAATTCAGCTGAGCTAATCAATTTCTTAACAGCTAAAATAACTGGGCTAACGATTTCGCCATCTTTAAAATTGCTGTTAATTGCCTTTACGCTAACAACTTGATTTTTCGGCTTATCAGATTTAAAACCACGCAATTTAGGAGTTGATAATAATTGCTGACGCATTCCTAAGCGCTTTAAATTACTAACGCCCGAACGTGACTTTTGTCCTTTAAGTCCTCTGGTGCTATAAGTACCATGTCCAGAAGCATTACCACGACCAACTCTTTTTATTTTTTTAGCCGAACCCTTGGCTTTTTTTATCGTATTAAGTGATAACATATTAATATGAATACAATTTAAAAACACTTATTTTTATTTCTTTTCTTCCTTTTTCTCTCCTGGCTTAACCTCTTTTACTTTCTTGACCTCCTTAATTTCAACCCGACGTAAACTTTTCAAAGCAGCAATTGTACAACGCGCATTATTAACCTTATTATTAGTACCTAAAGTTTTACTAGTAATATTTTTAATTCCAGCTAATTCTAAAATAACACGAGTCACGCCACCAGCAATCACCCCACGTCCTTTTTTGGCTGGCTTTAAAATTAATTTAGCAGCTCCTAATTTAAAAGCAACTGAATGGGAAATTGTTTCATTAACTGTCTGAACATTAATCATGTTTTTCTTAGCATGATTAACTGCTTTATTAACAGCAATAGTTACATCAGCGCCTTTGCCTAAACCAACCCCAACATTACCTTTTTTATCACCAATGGCTACACAAGCACGAAAACTCATTCTTTTGCCCCCAGCCATAACACGAGTAACTCGCGCTACCTCTAAAATACGTTGCTCCATCTCATCTTTTAAGCGATCATCACGTCTTCCGCCCCTTCTCACACCACGATTTTCAGAGCGACCACGTTTTTGCTTACTGCCGCTACCATAAATATCAGTGGCAACAGTCGCGGCTGCGCCTTCTGCGAATTCATCCGCCTTATTAGTTTTATTTTTTTTAACTTCAGACATATTAATTATAATTAAAATTGCAGACCACCTTCTCGTGCTCCTTCAGCCGCCGCCTTAATGCGACCATGATATTTATAAGGACCGCGATCAAAGACAACTTTAGTAATATTTAAAGCCTTCGCCTTTTGCGCAATTAATAATCCTAACTCTTTACTTAAATCAATTTTATTATTTTTTTTATTTTTTAATTCAAGAGTTGAGGCGCTTGCTAAAGTTTTTCCAGCTAAGTCATCAATAATTTGCAAAAACATTCCGCGATTAGAGCGAAAAATATTTAAACGTGGAACATCAGCTGTACCAGAAATAGTTGAACGAACTTTAAGATGACGACGAAGATCCTTCTGATTTTTTACCTTATTTTTATCCATATAATTAATTCTCAATTAATTTCTCTAATTATTTACCTTTTGTCGCTGCCTTTCCAGCCTTACGTCTCACAATTTCATCAACATATTTAATACCTTTTCCTTTATACGGTTCTGGTTTACGTATTTTTCTAATTTGTGCAGCTGTTTCTCCTAGTAATTCCTTATCAACTCCAGTTAAAGAAATAATATTTCCCTCAACACTAGCAGTAATACCATCTGGCAACTTAAATTCAATCGGATGGGAAAAACCTAGGCCCATATTTAATTTTCCTGGAGCCGCGGTAGCACGATAACCAACCCCATTAATTTCTAATTTTTTTGTAAAACCAACACTCACCCCAATAACCCCATTACGAACCAAACTCCAAACTAAACCCCAAATTGCATTGACATTTTTTACTGTTTGATCATAAGGAGCAACCAGAATTGATTCACCCTCAACCTTAACCTCAATTAAAGGATTAATAGCTACTTTTATCTCTCCCTTTGGTCCATTCAAAAACAATTCTTTATCTTTAATTGTCGCCTGAACCCCCGCTGGGAGTTTGATTGGCAGTTTTCCTAAACGTGACATATAAAATAAATACTTATTGATTATTAAAAGATTTCTCCCAAAACCTCACCACCAATTTTCTGTTTCTTAGCCTCTTTATTAGTCATGATTCCTTTGGAAGTAGAAAGGATGGCAATACCGAAATTATTCAAAACTGTTGGAATTTCTTCCTTATTCACATAAATTCTTAAACCGGGACGACTCACACGATTAATGCCGCTAATTTGGGGTTTACCATTCTTATGATATTTTAATTGAATTTTCAATTCATCAAAACGATTATGCTTGCCGTCAAGTCCGCCAGGAATAACCTCAACTTTTTTAATCCAACCCTCAGCCTCAAGTATCTTTGCTACTTCAAGTTTTAGCTTAGAGATCGGCAAAACAACCTCCGTTTTTTTAACGGCGGAAGCGTTTCTAATTCTTGTAAACATGTCTGCGATGGGATCCATCATATTTTTAGTAAAACTTAATAACTTATTACCAGCTGGATTTTGTGATACCCGGCAAATCGCCGTTATCCGCTAGTTCACGAAAACAAATGCGGCATAGCTTAAAATCACCAATAACACCGCGATTACGACCACAACGCCAGCAACGATTTATTTTGCGAGTGGAAAATTTTGGTTTTCTTTTTGCTTTTACAATTAATGCAGTTCTTGCCATATATATTTAAATTATTTGTTTTCTTTTTTAAATGGGAAGCCAATTTGGCGAAAAAGCTCTAAGCCTTCAGCTCTATTCTTAGCATTAGTCACCAAACAAACTTCTAAACCAAACATATTGTCAACATCCTCTAAATGAATTTCTGGGAAAGAAACAAATTCTCTTAAACCAACCGTTAAATTACCAGTTTTATCAACCGCCTTCTCACTAATTCCACGAAAATCACGAACACGAGGAAAAACAATGTTAACTAATTTTTCAACAAAATCATACATCCGATCACCGCGCAAAGTTACCTTAGCACCAATAGTCATACCTTCTCTAATCTTAAAAGCTGAAATAGATTTTTTAGCTTTAGTAAATACCGCTTTCTGACCGCTGAGAGTAGTTAGACCTCTAGCCACACTCTCCATAAACTCCTTTTCCTTAGAATGATGACCAAAACCAACATTGAGAACAACTTTTTCCAAACGAGGAACTAATTGACTATTTTTATAGCCAAACTCTTTCTGTAAAGCTGGGGTTATTTCTTTTTTATATTTATCTTTTAATCTCATATATTTATATTACTCAATTGTTTCCTGACACTTCTTACAAACTCTCATCTTTTTGCTCTTCCCTCCTTCAGGTTTTAATACCTTAAAGCCAACTCTAGTTGCCTTGCCGCATTTCGGACAAACAAGCGCCACGTTTGATATATCAATAAAAGCCGGAAATTCAATTCTTTGTCCTTTTTCCCCATTACGATTCGGTCTTAAGTGCTTAATCAACAAATTTAAACCCTCAACGCTCACGCGTCCTTCAGCAGGAGAAACCTGTAGTACCTTACCGATCTTTCCTTTGTCTTTGCCGGCAAGAATTTTTACTTTGTCATTCTTTTTGATATTCATATTATTCTTAATGGTATTTGATTACAAAACTTCAGGGGCTAGTGAAGCAATTTTAACAAAGCCAGCCCTTCTTATCTCACGTGCCACTGGACCAAAAATGCGAGTTCCCTTAGGTTCCTTCTTATCAACGTCATTAATTATTACAGCGGCATTATCACTAAAACGTAAATAAGAGCCATCAGCACGACGAATTTCTTTAGTTGTGCGAACAATTACCGCTTTTACTATATCTCCTTTTTTAATCGCTGCGTGTGGAATAGCGCTTTTTACCGCGCCAACAATAACATCGCCAATACGCGCATAACGTCTTCTAGTTCCACCTAAAACTTTAATGCACATAATTTCTTTAGCACCGGAATTATCAGCTATTTTTAAATATGTTTGTACTTGAATCATATATTTATATCTTGCTTCTTGAGATCATTACTTAATCAATCGCCAACGTTTATCACGACTCAACGGACGACATTCAACAAAAGAAACTTTGTCGCCAATCTTGTGTTCATTTTTTTCATCATGAACCTTATAACGACGACTGACAACATATCTCTTTTTATACTTTGGATGAACCTTAACCGTTTCCACTTTCACAATAACCGTCTTGTCATTTTGATCACCAACAACAACTCCGCTGAACTTTTTAACAATGGTCGCCGGTTTTGCTTTTTTTTCTATTGTCTGTGTTTTTTTAGCGGGCATATTATTATTTATTTAATAACGTTAAAATCTGAGCAATTAAATTACGAGTAGCGCGAATTTCGCGAACATTTTTTAATTGCTTATTAGAATCCTTGAAACGTAACTCTCGTAATTTTTCTTGATTAACTTTCAGTAATTCTTTTAGCTCTTGATTATTTTTTGTTGTTAGTTCTTTAAAATCCATATTTTTATTCAGATACTAAGATAAATTACTTTTTACTAATAAATTGACATTTAACTGGCAATTTATGACCAGCTGATTCCATGGCCTTCTTAGCCGTCGCCTCATCAGGACCCTCCATTTCAAACATAATCATGCCTGGTTTAACAATGGCAACATAATGATCAACCGCACCCTTTCCTTTACCCATCGGAATCTCTCCACCATGAGCGGTCACTGGTTTATCGGGAAAAATCCTAATCCAAATTCGTCCACCTTTCTTTATATATTTAGTCATCACCCGACGCGCTGCTTCAATCTGACGAGCCGATACCCAACAAGCTGTTAAACTCTTTAAGCCATAACTTCCAAAACTTATATTTAAATTGCGGGTAGCCTTACCGCCACGTCTTCGCTTATGATCTTTTCTCCATTTTGTTTTCTTTGGCATTAACATATATCAAAACATTATTTTATATATTAACTGGCAATCACTTCGCCTTTTTGAATTTCCTTTTCAAAAACTTCACCTTTATAAATCCAAACTTTTATTCCAATTGTGCCATAGGTTGTGTGGGCAGCGCCACGAGCATAATCAATATCTGCTCTTAAAGTTTGTAGCGGCACCTTGCCAGAAGATAACTTTTCAGTACGAGCAATTTCTGCACCATTTAAACGTCCGGAAACAACCACCTTAACTCCTAGAGCGCCAGCTCTCTCTACTCTGCTAATCGCCTGTTTCATTACACGACGAAAAGGCATTCTTTTTTCAATATCTAAAATCATTGATTGAACCACAATTTGAGCACTTAAATTAGAACGACTAGCTTCTTTTATATTCAAATTAATTTCACCCATGCGAAAATTTTTCAAAAATTTATCATGTAATTTCTTCTTCAATTCCTCAACACCATTGCCGCCCCGACCAATAATTAAGCCTGGCTTAGCGGTAGAAACAGTAATTTCTATTTTATTTAAACTACGCATTATTTCCACTTTATCAATGCCCGCTTCTTTAAATTCGCGAATCATGAATTTACGAATTAAAACATCTTGGCGAACATTTTTAATATATTGTTCACCATCCTCAAACCAAACAGAAGGCCAAGTCTTGGTGATCCCCATGCGTAGAATTTTCGGATTTACTTTTTTACCCATATAAATTAATCAATTTAATAACCAAACTTATATTTATTAACCGGCTTTACGTCTAAACATCTTAGCAGCATGACCTTTGCTACTTTCTTTTTTAGAAGCGCGTCCCTCCATGCGTGGATCAATTACTTCCGCTCCCTTTTCAGTAGCCACTTTCTTTACTCCTTTAGCAGATTTTTCACTTTCTGCCACTAATTTTTCTAATTTTATCGGATCAGCTGTTTTCACTACCTTCTTCTCTGCCTTGCCACTTTCTTTAATTTCCGCAATCACAATACTCAAGTGACAGCCACGCTTGCGAATAGAGGTGGCCCGACCATGGGCTTTAGGCATCCAACGTTTTAAAGTAGCCGCTTCATCAGAGCGGATTTCTTTAATATATAAATTATCGGCTTCTAAATTATAAGTATTAACCGCATTAGCAACCGCTGATTTTACTAAACCAGCAATCGGAGCAGCTGCTCTTTTATTGATGAATTTTAATTGATCAAGAGCAGCATTAACTGGCATCTTGCGAATAACATCAATAACCAGGCGAGTTTTTCGCGGCGACATTCTTAAATGTTTTAAACTGGCTTTTACTTCCATATATATTCAAATTATTTTTTATTTCCAGCTTGAGCTTTAGCCATCTTTCCACCATGACTAATAAATTTCTTAGTCGGAGAAAATTCACCTAAACGATGACCGACCATATTTTCAACTACATAAACAGGAACATGAGTCTTACCATTATGAACACCAAAAGTGAAACCTACCATTTCTGGGGTAATTGTAGCAGCTCTATCCCAAACTTTAATCACTGTTTTATCACCTGGTTTAAGGTTTTTAACCTTATTAACCAAGCGAGTATTTATGTATGGTCCTTTTTTTAGACTTCTGGACATATATCTTTTTATTACTAATTACAAATTATTTTCTCTTTGAGCGGCGTGAACGGCGTGAAATAATTAAACGATCGCTCTGATTTTTACGTCTCGTTTTAACACCCAAGGCTGGTTTACCCCATGGAGTCTTCGGATGCTTCAAACCAATCGGTTGCTTACCTTCACCACCTCCGTGTGGATGATCAACTGGATTCATTGCTGTACCACGTACCGTTGGACGAAGACCTAAATAACGATTACGCCCTGCTTTACCTAAAGAAAAATGACGTTTTTCTGGATTGCTAATCTGACCAATGGTGCATAAACATTCTTTTTTAACTTTCCGAATTTCACCTGAAGGCATTCTCAACTGAGCATACTTTCCTTCAATACCCATCACATAAACAACATTGCCAGCGCCACGCGCAATCTTTGCTCCTTGACCCGGTTCAAGCTCAACCAAACTAACAGCCATTCCCGCTGGAATAAATTTTAAAGGCAAAGCATTACCAACTTTCAATTCAATTAATTTTTTTGAACTCATAACTTTATCACCAACCACTAAACCAGCTGGAGCAATAATATACCTCTTTTCTCCATCAGCATAATTTAATAAAGCTAAGCGAGCACCACTACCTGGATTATATTCAATAGAAACAACAGTCGCTGGAATATCAAACTTTTCACGTTTAAAATCAATTAAGCGAATCTTGCGTTTAGCGCCACCACCACGATGACGAACCGTAATCTTGCCTTGGCTATTACGACCACCTCTCTTCTTTTTTGGAGCAAGCAATCTTTTTTCTGGACGAACTTTGCTTAAATCTTTAAAATCATCAAAAGTCGCCTGACGTCGCCCCGGAGTATTTGCTTTTACTTTTTTAATACCCATATATATTCAAATAATTGTCTTTAAAAATTAAACTCCTTCATAAATCTTAATTGACTGACCTTGAGGTAAAGTAATTACCGCCTTGCACCAATCTTTTCTTTGACCACGTATACGACCACGACTTACCTTCTTCCCCTTAACATTAGATAAATTTACTTTTAACGGCTTAATACCATAAATAGTTTCAATCGCCTTAGCCACCGCAATTTTATTAGCACCTTCGGAAACAACGAAAACATATTTATTTTGAGATACTAAATCGGTTGCTTTTTCAGTAATTAAAGGTTTAATAATAAATTTATGTGCATTTTCTTCTCTTCCTTTTTTTAAACTAGCACTAGTCTTTGCTGTCTTTGTAGAATCCGCATATAACTCTTGCATACTAACTGTCTTTTCTTTCGGAGCAGTCTTTTTTGCTAAAGCAGCCTTTGCTTTAGTTGAAGACTTTTCTGGTGCTTTGTCTTTTGTTTTTTTACTGCCAAATAAAGCCATATTTTTAAATAATTAAACAATTATTTATTATAACGTTCGGTCAACATTTTGATTGCGTTTTCCGATAATAATAAATTTCTATAGCCCAATAAATCAACTAAATTAATATTTTCAAAATTAATTATTTTTACTCCCTTTAGATTGCGAGCGGAATATTTAGTCTTTTCATTAGCTGCTTCATTAACCACTAAAACATTACGACGATCGGTATTTAAAACATTTTTTTCTAAGACCGTTAACATTTCGTTAAATTTCTTAGTTTTATATTCACCAAACTCTAAGCTATCAACAATCACTAAAGAATTAGTGGCTACCTTATCAGAAAAAGCCATAAACAAGGCCTTTTGTTTCATTTTCTGATTAATTTTCTTCTTAAAATTACGATCTTTAGTCGGACCAAAAGTTACACCACCACCAATCCAAATCGGAGAACGGTTTGAACCAGAGCGAGCTCGGCCAGTTCCCTTTTGTTTCCAAGGTTTTCTACCGCCACCTCTAACTTCACTTCTATCTTTAGTGCTAGCTAAAACTTGACGAGTATTAGCCATCTGAGCAACAACCGCTTGATGTAATAATTCATTATTAGCTTTAACTCCAAAAATTTTATCTGCTAACTCTAAATCTTTAACAGCAACAGCCGATTGATTGTAAACTTTTATCTTTAATGACATATAATAATCAATTACTTATTTACTTTGTGCTTGCTCTTTGCTTTCAGTAGCGGCAACTTCAGCCTTAACTTCTTCCTTAGTCTCTTCTTTTTTCTCTTCTTTAACTTCAGAATTTGCCTCAGCCTTAACTTCTTCCTTGCTTTCTTCCTTTTCTTCTTTAAGCTCCTTTACTTCTTCAGCTCCCTTCACCTCTTCAGCCTCAGAACTAGTTTCAACAACTACCTCTTTTTTAATATTTAATTTAATATCACCTTTACCCGTAATCATAATTAAACTATTAACCGCTCCTGGAATAGCGCCCTTAACATAAACAATACCCTTATCACCGTCAACGGAAACAACCTCTAAATTAGTAATGGTGATTCTATCACCACCCATACGTCCACCCATTTTTGTTCCCTTAAATACACGCGCTGGACCCTTAGGGCCAATAGCTCCACTCATTCTTTCTTGATCTTTATTTCCATGAGTTTTTCTAAAACCACCAAAACCATGTCTTTTAACAACACCCTGAAATCCTTTGCCTTTAGAAATCCCGGTAACATTAATAATATCACCCGCAGCAAAAGTCTCTACCGTAATGACATCTCCCTTTTTAAAGGTGCTGGCATCATCAACCCGAAACTCTTTCAAGTGAGCAGGTTTAATATTTAAATCTTTAACATGACCAATTTGGGGCTTGTTAATGTTTTTCTCTTTTTTATTACCAAAAGCTAATTGAACAGCTTCATAACCATCTTTTGCCTTAGTTTTCACTTGAGCAACTATACAAGGACCAGCTAAAACTGGGGTGACGGCTGCAACCTTATCGCCACTCCAAACTTGAGTCATGCTTAATTTTTTTCCTAAAATAAATTTCATATTTCTCTTTTTAAAACAAAAAACTGGTCTAAAACCAGCCCCAAAAATAAACTACAAAATAACAATGCTTGTTATTTTCTTAATATTATAGTTTTTTTGTTTCTGGTTTACCTCCAAATTTAGCTAATATTCAATTAAACACTTTCTAAAATAACAGAGTTATTTAATCTCTTTTTAGCTAATAAATATATTACTTTGTAATATTACTACATTTTTATTTCTACGTCAACTCCAGCTGGCAAATTAAGATTAGTCAAATCTTCAATCGTTTTAGCCGTCGGATCAATAATGTCAATCATGCGTTTATGGGTGCGCATTTCATATTGGTCACGTGCATCTTTATGGACAAAGGTGGAACGATTAACTGTGTATTTACGAATCTCTGTCGGTAGTGGAATAGGACCAAAAAACTGAGCGTCAGAACGTTCAATAGTTTCAATAATTGTTTTAGTTGATTGATCAATGATCTTATGATCAAAAGCCTTAATCTTAATTCTGATTCTCTGCTTAAATTCACTATTTTCTTTTTTGTTTTCGGACATAATTAATTTTTTAAATTGACACTACAACCCCGTCCTTTTTAATAAAAAAGAACGGGGCAAAGTATCTACTTATTTTGAAATCTTAGTCACTACACCGGCAGCAACAGTGCGTCCACCTTCGCGAATGGTAAACTTTTGCTTATCTTCTAAAGCGATAGGAGCAATAAGTTTAACATCTAAGCTAACGGTATCACCAGGCATAACCATTTCTGTGCCTGCTGGCAAAGTAATTTCACCAGTAACATCAGTAGTCTTGAAATAGAACTGTGGCTTATAACCATTAAAGAATGGTTTATGGCGTCCACCTTCTTCTTTAGTCAAGACAACTACTTCAGCGGTAAATTCAGTGTGTGGAGTAACTGATCCTGGTTTACAAAGAATTTGTCCACGCTCAACTTCATCTTTCTTAGTACCACGAAGTAAAATACCAGCATTATCACCAGCTCTACCTTCGTCTAAAGACTTGTTAAACATCTCAACACCAGTCACTGTGGTCTTTTTTGTTTCTGTTAAACCAACAATATCAACTTCATCACCAACTTTAACAATACCTCTTTCAATACGACCAGTAACTACGGTACCACGACCTTCAATGGAGAAAATATCTTCAATCGGCATTAAGAAAGGATGGTCAATATCACGAGTTGGCTCAGGGATATATTCATCCAAAGTTTTCATTAATTCCAAAATTGGAGCAGCATCAGGACCATCTGGGTTCTCTAAAGCCTTCAAAGCGGAACCACGAATAATTGGAGTGGTGTCGCCTGGGAAACCATATTTCTTTAATAAATCTCTAATTTCCTCCTCAACTAAATCAATTAATTCCTTATCCTCAACCATATCGCATTTATTTAAGAAAACGACAATATAAGGAACACCTACCTGACGAGCTAATAAGATATGCTCTCTAGTTTGAGGCATAGGTCCATCGGTAGCAGAAACAACTAAAATTGAACCGTCCATTTGAGCAGCGCCAGTGATCATGTTCTTAACATAATCAGCGTGTCCTGGACAGTCAACGTGAGCATAGTGTCTTGCTTCTGATTCATATTCAACGTGAGTAGTCGCGATAGTAATACCACGAGTCTTCTCTTCCGGAGCAGAATCAATTTCATTAACGCTTCTGCTAGACGCTTTCATGCCTTTAGCGTTGAAAACGGCTAACATAGCAGCTGTTAATGTAGTTTTCCCATGATCAACGTGGCCAATTGTACCGACGTTAACATGGGACTTAGTGCGTTCGTATTTATCTGTTGCCATGTTTTTTGTTGTGCGGCCCTCATTTAAGACGAGGTTTCTTTCCTGTGGGACCTAAATTAGATTCCTTGGAAACCAGCCGAACTAAATTAATTATTTATTATTTATTAAATTTTAACTAAAATTATTCAATCTTTTGCGCCCTATTCTTTACTTGTGGCGGAATTGACCAGGCTTTTTTTGCCTCCTCTTCCTCATCTGATGGGGGCGTATTCTCTTGATTTTTCCACAAAGAGATTTCGCGATTTATTTTATCAGTCAAATCCTCTTCTGTCAAATTTTCTTTTTTCGCTTCTAAGTCATTTTTTTCTGTATTCTTGGTATTTTTCTCAACTTCCCCCAAAGTCATTTCTGTATAACGATCAATGTCCATAATGACATAAGAATCAGCCGGAGCACTAGTATCAAACATAATAACGCGATCACCAGTCTTTTTTATTAAATTAAGAATTTTCTTTAACTGTTCTGGAAACATAAAATTAAACTTAATTTATTTTCTTACTTTTTTATCTGCCCTGCTTTTCCTTAATCGTTTCTAAAATATTTCTTGGAACTTCAGCGTAATTAGAAAATTCCATTGTATAATTAGCACGTCCTTGAGACATAGATCTCAAAGCAGTTGCATAACCAAACATTTCGGCTAACGGCACCTTTGCTCTAACTAATTTAATATTTGCCCGATCAGTCATTTCTTCAATCTGTCCACGTTTACTATTTAAATCACCAATAATATTACCCATGTATTCTTCTGGCATAGTTACTTCTACTTTCATGATTGGTTCTAATAATATTGGTTTTGCTTTCTGACAAGCTTCTTTAAAAGCATAAATAGCAGCTAATTTAAAAGCAATTTCTGAAGAGTCAACTTCATGATAAGAACCAAAGAAAACTGCCGCCTTAACATCAATCATTGGATAACCAGCTACCACGCCAGTCAAAACAGCTTCGCGAAAACCTTTTTCAATCGCCGGAATATATTCTCTAGGAATAATACCGCCCTTAATTTCATCAACAAACTCAATTCCCTTGCCTGGTTCTAACGGTTCAACTCGCAAAGAACAATGACCATACTGACCACGTCCCCCAGACTGTTTAATATATTTATGCTCGGCTTCGGCCACCGCTGTGATTGTTTCACGATATGACACTTGTGGGTTGCCGACATTTGCTTCCACATCAAATTCACGACGCATCCGATCAACAATAATATCTAAGTGTAATTCACCCATCCCAGAGATTAAAACCTGGTTAGTTTCTGGATCATTTTCTACACGGAAAGTCGGATCCTCTTCTGCTAAGCGCTGTAAAGCCACTCCCATTTTTTCTTGGTCAGCCTTAGTTTTTGGCTCAACCGCAATCTTAATAACTGGCTCTGGGAAAGCAATAGATTCTAATAAAACTTCATTATTTTCAGCACATAAAGTATTACCAGTCGTCGCATTCTTTAAACCAATAACGGCCGCGATATCACCAGCGTAAACTTCTTTAATTTCTTCGCGGTGATTAGCGTGTAAACGAACAATACGACCAACTCTTTCCTTTGTTCCTTTAGAAGAATTAACAATATAAGAACCAGCTGTTAATACGCCTTGATAAACACGGACAAAACATAATTTACCGACAAAAGGATCCGTGGCAATTTTAAAAGCTAAACCGACAAAAGGCTTATTATCATCGGCTGTAACCGGATATTTCTTTTCCTCATCCTGAACATCAGTTGCTTCTATTTCTGCCACATCAAGAGGAGATGGTAAATAATCAGTCACCGCATCCAAAACTAATTGGATACCGATATTTTGCAAAGCAGTGCCACATAAAACTGGATATAAAGAATTAGAAATTACTCCTTTTCTAATAGCTGCTTTTAATTCTTCAATACTTATTTCCTGCCCATTTAAATATTTTTCCATGGTTGCCTCATCACACTCAACTGCCTTTTCCACTAATTCATTATGAAATTGATCAACTTTAGCTTTCATGTCTTCGGGAATTTCAATTTCTTTAATTTCTACTCCATTAAAGCCAGAAAAGGTATAAGCCTTCTTCTCTAAAATATCAATCACCCCAACTAAATCACTTTCTGCGCCAATTGGTAATTGAATAGCCACTGCTTTAGGATTTAAACGAGTGCGAATAGACTCTAAACTCATATAAAAGTCCGCACCTGTTTTATCCATTTTATTAATAAAGCAAAGACGAGGAACATGGTATTTATCCGCTTGACGCCACACAGTTTCAGACTGTGGCTCAACACCAGCCTGACCATCAAAAACTGCCACTGCTCCATCTAAAACACGTAGAGAACGTTCAACTTCAACGGTAAAGTCAACGTGTCCGGGAGTATCAATAATATTAATTTTCTTATTTTTCCAAAAACAAGTAGTAGCAGCGGAGGTAATAGTAATACCTCTTTCTTTTTCCTGCTCCATCCAATCCATATCAGCCATTCCTTCATGTGTTTCGCCAATTTTATGTTTTTTCCCAGTATAAAATAAAACACGCTCTGTAAAAGTAGTTTTACCAGCATCAATGTGCGCCATGATACCAATGTTTCTAATTTGTTCTAACGCATAATCTCGGGCCATATATTATTCTAAAATTAATTTTATATTTTTATTATCTAGAAAAATGAGCAAAAGCTTTATTAGCCTCAGCCATCTTATGAACTGCTTCTCTCTTTTTAACAGCAGAACCTTCGCCATTAGAAGCATCAAAAATTTCAGCAGCTAATTTTTCTGCCGTAGAACGACCTTTGCGATCATTAGCCGCATCAATAATCCAATTACAACCTAAAAAGTAGCGTCTTTCACCACGAACCTGAAAAGGAACTTGGTAGTTAGCGCCACCAACACGTTTACCACGAACTTCTACTAGTGGAGAAACTTTTTTAATTGCTTTATTAAAAATATGCCTAGGGTCTTGCTTGGTTTTGTCTTTCAAGATATCAAAAGCACTATAGACAATTTTCTCGGCTACCGACTTCTTGCCTCTTTCCATGACATAATTAATAAATTTAGCGATATTTTTATCGTTGTATTTTGCGTCACCTTCAATGGCTCTCTTGGGAGCTGGTTTTCCTCTCATAATATTTTAAATTATTTATTCTTTGGTTTTTTAGCGCCATAACGACTACGTCCTTGTCTTCTAGCTTCAACACCGGAAGCATCAAAAACACCACGCACAATCTTGTAGCGAACACCTGGTAAATCTTTAGTTTTACCGCCTTTAACTAAAACAATAGAGTGCTCCTGTAAATTATGCCCCATGCCAGGAATATAAGCAGTTACTTCCATGCCATTAGATAGGCGAACACGAGCAATTTTGCGCAAAGCAGAGTTTGGTTTTTTCGGCGTAGTTGTGGTCACCTTTAAACATACCCCTTGTTTAAAAGGAGCACCTTTAGCAGTTTCTTTTTTCTTGCGATGCAAAGAATCAAGATTAACATGCAGAGCAATAGCATTGCGTCTTTGACCAATTTTTTTTCTACCACGATTTACTAACTGATTAATAGTTGGCATAATTCTTATTGAATTTAGTTGAATTTAAGCTAAATTTAAATTGAAATACAATATAAATATATTAAAAATAATCCTGAATTGTCAGGACGAATTTTTCACTAATTTTTGACACTAATTTAATTTAACAAAATCTAAAATATAAGTCAAGATATTTGAGGCACTAAAAGACATTTTAGAGCTTAATTTTAAAACACAACGATAATTTTATATAAAAACTCAACCGCTGGAACAATGAGGTCGCCAGCCAGCATAATAAACAGTAAAATAAAAATAAAACCATATCTTTCCAGGCTTAGGTATTTTTGCCGAGCTTTTGCCGGCAAAAAAGCAGCTAAAATCTTAGAGCCATCTAATGGCGGTATCGGTATTAAATTAAAAATCATTAAAATTAAATTAATGGTGATAATTGTGCTTATTAAAAAAACAAAGGTTAAGCTGCTCAATGGCACTAATCTTAAAAATAAGCCAAAAAATATGGCTACAATCAGATTACCCAAAGGACCAGCTAGAGCTACCTTAGCCTCGCCATATTTTTTATCTTTTAAATTATAAGGGTTATAAGGAACCGGTTTTGCCCAACCAAAAACAAAGGGCATATTACTAACAACCATAATTAAAGGCAGTAAAAATGAGCCAAACCAGTCAAGATGAGCAAAAGGATTAAAAGTTAGGCGCCCAGCATCTTTAGCGGTTGAATCGCCCAGACGATAAGCCATCCAACCATGCATGTATTCATGGATAATGGCTGAGAAAATTAAAACAATTATTTGAAAAACATAAATCATATATAAACATTCTAGCAAACTTGATTAATTTTTAAAATACTGTTAGAATAAAACCATTATTTAAATAAATTAGCTTACTAAGGAACTAATATGGCAAAAAAATGTGATTTATGCGGCCGCGGAGCAACTAAAGGCGCTTCTCGCTCTCATTCTAAAGTTAAAACTCTAAAGAAGCAAAATATTAACCTACAATCAAAAACAATTGATGGTTTAAAAGTTAAAGTTTGCACTGCCTGTCTTCGCACTATGGCTAAACCAGCTCGTGTTAAGGCTAAAAGAAAACCGGCCCTAAAAACTAAAGCTGCTTAAATTTAGTAAAATTTTTTAGATAAAAACCGCTTAAAGTTAAGCGGTTTTTTGTTTGTCAACTAAATAATTTTAGACTTCCCACCTGCTCTATATTACCTTGATGAAATTTAATTTACCTTTCTGTAAAACAGCCTTAGTCGGAACAATAAAAGATAAATCCTTAATCACTTCCCCGTTAACTTTTACGCCTCCTTGCTCAATTATTCTTTTTGCATCAGATTTTGAAGAAGCTAATTGAGTCTCTACTAAAACAGAAACAATATTATATTCACTCGGCTTGAACTCTTTTATTTCATCAGGAATTTCTTTGTTAGAAACTGTTTTAATAAAATACTCCTGGGCCGCCCTAGCCGCTTCCTCCGAATGATACATGCGAACAATTTCACTAGCCAATTTCATTTTAATATCACGTGGATTAGCCCCATCTTTCAAAGATTGTTCATAATCTTTAATTGTCTCTAAACTAACCCGCGTTGTTAAGGTAAAATATTTAATAATAAACTCATCTTTTAAGGACATAATTTTACCAAACATATCATTAGGTTCATCAAGTAAATTAACAGAATTGCCAAAACTTGAACTCATTTTTCTACCATCTAAACCTTCAATTAGGGGATTAGTAATAATATCTTGCGGCTCTTGACCATATAATCGCTGTAGATCTCTACCGGCCAATAAATTAAAACGCTGATCTGCTCCGCCAATTTCTACATCCGCTTTAATTTGCACCGAATCATAACCCTGCATTAACGGATACAATAATTCACGTAACGAAACTCTTTTGCCAGCCTCTAAACGACGAGCAATATTATCACGAGAAATAAATTCATTTAAAGAAAAGGCGTTAGCTTGATGACTAATTTCTTTATAAGTTAGAGTCTTTAGCCATTCACTATTGTAATGTATTTCTGTTTTATTAATATCAATAATCTTAGCCGCTTGAGCAATATAGGTTTGTAAATTTTCCTTAACCATTTCCTCGGATAACATTGGTCGTTCGCTATCTTTATCAGAAGTATCGCCAATCACTCCTGTAAAATCACCGATAATAAAAACAATCTGATGGCCAGCTTGCTGAAAATCTCTCAATTTCAACAAAGGAATAGCTCGCCCTAAATGAATATTTTTACTAGTCGGATCAATGCCTAATTTTATTCTTAAAATCTGGCCACTTTGCAATTTCTTTTCTAAATTAGCTCGGTCAATAATTTCCTCAACTCCCCGATTAAGTATTTCCTCAATTTGTATTTGCTTTGTCTTCATATATTTTCCTTTATTTTCTTTAATTATAAGTAAATCTTACTATTTAATATTAAAGTCGTCAATTAAACCGCGTAGCCAAACGGCGTCGCCCTAAAATCACTAAACAAAATAAAATTCCATAATAAATCGCCCCCGCCAACCAATTAAAACCCTTTATTGTTATCGCCGCCCAACTTGGCTCAGCTAAAAAATTAGAAACAACAAAAATATACTTCAGTAGAAGATAGGACGGAAAAAACCATAAAACTCCCAAAAATGGCATAATAATACTTAAAAATAAGGCAATAATTAATCCAGCTAAAAGGGGCGAAAAAGTCCATAAAACCAAAACATTAGCTAAAGGCGCAATCACAGATAATTGCTTAAAATTAACTAGCGCTATTGGCAAAATAACAATTTGTGACACCAGGGTTAAATTAACTGTATCAATTAATGTCATAATTATTTTTTCCATTCTCTTTTTTAATTTTAATTTATTCCTCAACTTATCTTTCAAAATTTCTCCAAAGGGATAAATATAAATAATTCCCAAGATGGCCATAAACGATAATTGAAAACCAATATCACTTTTAAGGAGTCGTGGATTAAAAGCCAGCATCACCGCTGCCGAAAAAATTAAAGCTCTAATCAATGAGCTATGACGACAATAATAAATAGCTAAAAAAGCTAAACCACCCATAATGGCTGAACGCACCGCCGAAGCAGAAAGCCCAGTTATTAATGGATATAAAAATAAAAAAACAAAAACTATTTTTAAAGCTAAACGTCGCCTTAAACCAAATGCTAGGAGAAAATTAATTAGCATTGCACTCATAATTGTAATATGCGAACCAGAAATAGCAATCATGTGGCTTAAACCAACTCGCGAAAAAACTTCTAAATCTTCCTGTAAAACAGTACGACGATAACCTAGTAAAATTGCCTTCGCTAAACCCGCTTCTGGTTCTGGTAAATTAGTATTTATTTTAGCGGCCAAAAATTGCTTAGCATCTAACAAGCAGCCAAAAATTTTTTGCCCTAAACTTAATCTCCCGGTGACTATTTCAATTTTGGGATAATATATCACCGAATAAATATTATAACGCGCTAAATAATTTCCATAATCAAAATCGGTAAAAGTTGGTGGACTTCTTAATTCACCACTAATCATTAAAAAATCACCATAATCATACTGGGGATAAAGATTGGTAGTCACCAAAACCTGACCAGCCTTTTTCCCTAAGACACAAACCGTCAACCGCCGACTTTTATAGTCTACATCCGCCTCCTCACAAACATAGCCAGTGAAAGTTAATCGCCGTCCATTATAATAAGCAATTTCATCCTTTGAGCTTTCATGTTTAAATCCTGTAGGCAATAAACTCAAAATAAAAATCAACCCAATAAAACTGAGGTTAATGATAAAAAATATCTGGGCTGAGGAAAATTTTTTCTGGCTACTTGAATAATTTTTCTTAAAAGAAAAGACAGACATATAAGCTCACTAAAATAAAAAAAACCGCTACTTGTTAGTAACGGCACTATAACAAAAATCAGTTAAAGATATTTTAAATTTTTTCTAAATAAACTCTAAAATTAATTATTTTTTTCCCAACGCAAATAAGCCTCCATTAATGGCTCTAAATCACCATCCAAAACAGCCTCCACATCAGCAGTTTCATAATCAGTGCGATGGTCTTTAACTAAACGCCTTCCATACAAAAAATATGAACGAATTTGCCTGCCCCACTCAGCTTTCTTAACCCCACCTTTTAACTTCTTTTCAGTCTCCTCTTTTTTTTCAGCTGCTAATTGAAATAATTTTGATTTTAAGATATTCAAAGCATTTTCCTTGTTTTGATGTTGCGAGCGCTCTGTCTGACAAGAAACAGTAATGCCAGTCGGAAGATGAACAAGGCGCACTGCTGAATCAGTCATATTAACACTTTGCCCTCCCGGTCCACTAGAGCGAAAAACATCAATCCGCAAATCTTCATTTTTAATCACAATCGTTTCATCATCTTTTATCTCGGGGATTACTTCTACTAAAGCAAAAGAGGTTTGACGTAAACCATCGGCATTAAACGGTGAATTGCGTAATAAACGATGAACACCGTTTTCACTTTTTAAATAAGCATAAGCCCAGGGCCCAGCAATCCGTAAAGTCGCGCTCTTTAGTCCTGCCTCATTGCCATAATTAACATCTAAAATTTCCACTTGCCAACCTTTACGCTCAGCAAATCGTAAATACATCCGTTCAAGCATCTGCGCCCAATCCTGAGCGTCTACACCGCCTGTGCCAGCGTGTAAAGATAATAAAACATTATAATGATCATATTTACCAGAAAATAAAGACATAAACTCTAAGCGGGCAAATTCTGCTTCTAGTTCTTCATATTTTTTCTGCACCTCAACAGACAATTCCTGACTATTTTCCTGATTAAGTAAAACAGCCATTTCCTCTATCTCTTTAATCTCTTTTTCAAGCGCTAACCAATCCTTTGTTTCAGTTGCTAAATTTTCGGCAGCTTGACTAATTTTAATAGCGGCCACTTGATCACTCCAAAAATCCGCCTGAGACATTTTTAGGCGCAATTTCTTTTCCTCGGCCACCTTGCCATCAATATCTAAAAGCGCTTTTGTTTTCAAAAAGCGTTCACCTAATCCCGTTATTTTTTCTAAAAGATTGTTCATATAAATTATTATAACACTTGTTTTTTAATAAACAAAAAGCCCCACTTTCGGGACTTTTTGCTATCTAAACAAATATAAATAATTAACGTTTGCTCCACTGTGGGGCCTTTCTTGCTTTGCGTAAACCTGGTTTCTTTCTTTCTACCTGTCTCGGATCACGAGTTAAGAAATTATTAGCCTTCAAAGACTCCTTAGTTTCTGGGAAAAGAGTTAAAATGGCTCGCGAAATACCTAAACGTACTGCCTCAACTTGTCCCTTCTTTCCGCCACCAGAAACAATAATTGAAAAATTAAAATCACGAAGATGACCAGTAACTTTTAGAGGTTGTAAAATTAAACCAAAATCTTCTTTAGGAAAATATTCACTAGCCCGTTTACCGTTAATCATAATTATACCCTTACCGCCCTCATATAAACGAACTTGAGCAACCGCTCGTTTACGGCGACCAACTGCTGGCGTATATTTTCCAGAAAAATCAGCCGTTTCATTTTTCGCCCAATCCTTTTCTTCATCAAGATTGTCTACTTCATTTATTGCAACGACATCATCGTCCATCATCATTTCTTGTTTCTTTTTTTCGGCCATATTATTTAATAATTAATCTTTTTAACATATTAACACGCAATTTCGTATCTGGAAGCATTTCGCGTACCGCCCGATACAAAACATTACCGGGATCAGCTTCAAAAACATCACTTAATTTCTTACTCTTTAAACCACCTATATAACCAGAATGGTGATAATATTGCTTTTGTTCAAGCTTTTTGCCGGTAAATTTCATCTTATCAACATTCCTAACTTCAACAATATCACCCAAATCTAAATGGGGCTGATATTCTGGCTTATTCTTCCCTCGTAAAAGAGTAGCGATTTTAGTAGCTAAACGACCAACGGTTAAATCGGTAGCATCTAATTGATGTAATTTTCTTTCAATATTTTTCATATTATTATACTAATTCAATCTGGACCATTTCGGCACCATCACCGGCGCGAACACCTAATTTAGTTATCCGAGTATATCCCCCCGGACGATCTTTATAGCGAACACCGAGAACTTCAATCGCTTTCTTAACTGAATTCTTTTGAAGAAGGGTTTTAATTAAACCACGACGAGCCACCAAATCTCCAGTCTTTGATAAAGTGATCATTCTTTCAACTAGAGGGCGAACTGCCTGTGCTTTAGCTTTAGTAGTTTTGACTTTTTCGTATAAAATAATACTTGAAGCTAAATTACGTAGCATCAATTCTCTCGGACCCTTCTGACGACCTAAAATTTTATTTTTATTTCTGTGACGCATATCAACTAGTTTACTAATTATTTTTTAGTTTTCTTTTTTGTCTCTTTTACTTCTTTCTTTTCTTTTTTCTCTTTCTTTTCCTTCTTCTCTTTTTTCTCAACTACTTCCTCTTTTTTTACTATTTTTTCCTCCACTACCTCTTCACTTTCCTCATTTTCCACAACCTCAATTTCTTCTTTAGTCTCCACCTTTTCTGCAGCAATTGCTCCTGGCAAAAGCGCACTAAATTGATCAACTAAAATCTTTACTGCTTTATCAAAAGCCTCTTTAGGAGTAATTGTTCCATCAGTTTTAATATTTAAAATCAATTTATCCCAATTAGTCATTTTACCAATACGAGTATTTTCCACATTCAAAGAAACAAGCGCTACTGGAGAAAACATTGAATCAATTTCAATATAACCAAGCTCACGATTCTCTTTTTTATTTCCCTCTGACATCTTATAACCCTGACCACCCTTAACAATAATTTCCATTTCTAGGCTACCATTATCATCGCTGATGTTAGCAATCACTAATTTTGGATTAACTATTTCTACTTGGCTATTTTTAGTAATATCAGCGGCTGTAACCGTTTTCTTGCCTTTTGCTTTTAATTCCAAACGAACTTCTTCTTCAGTAAATATTTTCAAACGTAATTGCTTTAAATTCAAAATAATCTCTAAAACATCCTCTTTAATGTTTGGCAAAGCCATAAATTCATGGCTAGCACCCTTAATTTTAACTCCAATTACAGCAGCACCCGAAAGAGATGACAATAAAACCCGACGTAAAGAGTTTCCCAAAGTCATTCCATAACCCGGAAATAAAGGCTCAACGGTAATAATTCCTTCGTTCGGATTATTCCCCGTTTTAAAATCAATTTTTTTAGGCAAGGCGATATTATTTTGCATATATTTTTTTATTTTGAATAGTACTCAATAATCATTGAGACATTAATGTTTTGTGGTAAATCTGCGTCCTGCGGTTCGTGCAAAACTTTAGCGCTTAACTCTTTGTAATCAAAATTTAACCAACTTGGTCTTTCCGCCTTCTTAATCTTCTCTCCAATTTCTTTAAAGAAGCGGCTATTTTGACTGCTCTTCTTAACTTTAATAACTTGACCCTCCTTAACAATTAATGACGGAATACTAGCTTTACGACCATTAATAGAAAAATGGCCATGAGTCACCATTTGTCTAGCCTGGGAACGTGATGAAGCAAGACCAAGGCGATAAATAACATTATCTAAACGCATTTCTAATAATTTTAAGAAATTCTTACCAGCATCACCCTTTTTAGCCGCAGCCTTCTGATAAGTTAAGCGAAATTGCTTTTCCAATAAACCATAATACTTCTTCGCTTTTTGCTTTTCTTGTAATTGCTCACCATAACCACTTAAACGCTTGCGACCTTTAGGGCCATGAAAGCCAGGGACATAATTACGCTTAACTAACGCACACTTTGGGCTAGCGCAACGCTCTCCTTTTAAAAATAATTTCTCGCCGATACGACGGCATTGTTTACATTTACTATCAATATTTCTTCCCATATTATATGTTATTATTAAACTCTACGTGGTTTCTTAGGACGACAGCCATTATGAGGAACTGGAGTAATATCTTTAATGGCAGTAACTTCTAAACCATTAGCATTTAAAGCACGAATAGCTGCTTCTCTGCCAGTGCCAACACCAGAAACAAAAACACTAATTTCCTGCAAGCCGTATTCTTCTTTAGCTTTCTGAACAGCAATCTTGGTAATAATTTGGGCAGCATAAGGGGTTGCTTTTTTAGCACCCTTAAATCCAGCTAAACCGGCGCTAGCCCAAGATAAAACATCTCCGTTCGCGTCGGTCAAGGTCACCATTGTGTTATTATAAGTTGCTTGAATATAAGCACGACCAGCTTTAACAACTCGGGCGACTTTTTTCTTCTTTTTCTTAATTAATTTCTTTTTCGCTCTAGCTTGCTTATTTTTTTCTAACTTTTGTTTTATTTCCTCCGGCAATTCTTCATTACTGGAATCAAAAGAGAAATCTTCTACCTCTTTCTCCTCTTTATTCTCTTTAACTTCAGCCTTAAGCTCAGGAACATCTTTTATTTCCTTTACTTCTTCACTGACTGCCTCTTTTTTTACTTCTTCAGACATATTTTAATACTAATAAATGCTAATATAATTTATTATAAACTAAGTCTTTTGCGCTCCAGCCTTAGATTTACCACTACCCATGGTAACTCGTTTATTCCCGCGAACAGTTCGGCTATTAGTTTTCGTTCTTTGCCCTCTCACTGGTAGATGTTTAACATGGCGAGAGCCACGATAACAATCTATTTCACGTAGACGCTTAATATTAGCTTGAACCTCGCGACGCAAATCACCTTCAACGGCATATTTTTTTTCAATAATTTCACGGAGACGATTTACCTCATCCTCTTTTAAATCTTTAACTCTAGTATCCCGGTTAACCTTGGCTTCAGCCAAAATCTTATTTGATCTAGATTGACCGATACCGTGGATATAAGTTAAAGCAATTTCTACTCTTTTTTCGTTGGGAATATTAACTCCCGCAATTCTTACTGCCATAATATTAAAAAATTACCCTTGTCTTTGTTTATGTTTAGGGTTTTTGCAAATTACATGAACACGACCTTTTCGTCTCACAATTTTACAATCTTTACAAATTTTTTTAGCACTAGCTCTTACCTTCATATTGAAAATCTAAATTTATAGTCTTACTTAATTCATTCAAGTTAAATTACAGACGATAGACAATTCGCCCCTTAGTTAAATCGTAAGGACTAATTTGTAATTTTACTTTATCTCCGGGCAAGAGACGAATTTTATTCATTCTCATTTTCCCAGATAAATGAGCTAATAGCTCATGGCCATTCTCTAATTTTATTTTAAAATTAGCAGCTGGCATAAGCTCCAGCACCTCGCCCTGCATCTCAATAAAATCCTTGGCATTAAGGGTTGAAGAGCTGTCACTCATATTTTCTCTATCTTTTGACATTAACACAAAAAAATTTGATAAAGACTTTTTATCTGCTTTATCAAAATCTTATTATAAAAAATCAATTTTTCTAATAATATTCTTAATAAAATTTATTATAGAGATAAGCGTTTAAATTGTCAAGAGTTCGCTTTAAAAATAGCCAAAAATCAATAATTACTCTAAGATTGCTTTAATTCTTCTCACTCCAGCACTAGAAGCTTCTTCTTTTTGAATCTTAAAATGCCCTAATGTTCCAGTATTTTTTACATGAGGACCACCACAAATCTCTTGAGAAAAAGCACCTTCAATATCAGGTTGCTGATCTGCTTTTAAATGACAAGCGCTATATACTTTTACTTTCTCGCCATACTTAGATTCAAAAACACCCATCGCTCCTCTCTTCTTTGCCTCCTCAAGTGATAATTCTTCACAAATAACTTCATAATTTTCCGCAATCGCCTGATTAACTAAATCTTCAACTTTTTTTAGTTGCTCGGCAGTCATTTTTTCTGGATGAGAAAAATCAAGACGCAAACGCTCTGCTGTGATATTACTTCCTCGCTGAAAAACATGATCACCTAAAACTTGACGTAAAGCAGCTAATAATAAATGAGCAGCTGTATGCAGCTTAGTAGTCGCCTCACCAGCATCCGCTAAGCCACCTTTAAATTTACCAGCTGCGGCCGTCCGAGAAAGTGCCTGGTGTTTTTTTAACTCTGCCTCAAAACCAGCCCGATCAATAGTGATGCCATTTTCCTTAGCTAGCTCTTCAGTTATTTCAAAAGGAAAACCGTAACTTTGATATAAATTAAAAGCCGCCACACCATCAATGCCATTAACTGCTATTTTTTTAAACTCCGCTAAACCTTTTTCTAAAGTACGCAAAAACTTTTCTTCTTCTTTTTTAAATTCCGTAAAAATAAATTCTTTATTTTTAACTAACTCCGGATAAGCAAGAGCATAATCATCAACCACTACTTGAGCAATCTTATCTACCCAGGCTTCTTGAGTGATTCCTAATTGACGACCAAAACGAATCGCGCGACGCAACAAACGACGAACAATATAGCCTTGATCAGTATTTGAAGGAGCAACTCCCTTATTATCACCAACAATAAAAGTAGCTGCCTTAATATGATCAGCAATTACTTCAAAACTACGTGTATCTTCCTCATATTTTTTACCAGACAATTCCTCTATCTTAGCAATTATACGACTAAATAAATCACCTTTAAAAATACTATCTTTTTCTTGCAAAACCATAGCAATTCTTTCTAGACCACCACCAAAATCAACATTTTTATTTTTTAATTCCTCCCAACCTGCGGCCGTCTTCTTGTACTGCATAAATACTGAATTACCAATTTCTAAAAAACGTCCGCAATCACAATTAAGGTGGCAATGAGGTCCAAACTTTGGATCATGTGGTTTGCCGGTATCATAAAAAGTTTCACTATCGGGTCCACCTGGTTCACCAATTGTTTCCCCTCGCATCCACCAATTCTTATCTCTATAAGGGAAAATCCTCATGCGACTAAAATCTATTTCTTGTCCCGGGCCATCCTCTCCTTTACCAAAAGTAGTTGGTCCTTCTTCGGCTGTAATTCCATATTTAGCAAATAGCTCTTTTAAAACTTTAATAGACTCCTCGTCTTTTTCAATTTTTCCATCTTCACTACCAGCATAAACACTTTGATAAACTCTCTGAGGATCTAAACCTAATTCTTCAAACAGAAATTGGTACCACCAAGTCAACTGTTCAGTTTTAAAATAATCACCAAAGGACCAGTTGCCCAACATCTCAAAAAAAGTATTATGACGCTTATCGCCAACCTCATCAATATCATCAGCGCGAAAACATTTTTGGCTATCAACCAAGCGCGAACCAGCGGGATGAGCTTCGCCTAATAAATATGGAATTAAGGGATGCATGCCAGCCGTAGTAAATAAAACTGTCGGATCATTTTCAGGAATTAAAGAAGCGCTTGAAATAACAGCGTGGCCACGAGCGGCAAAAAAATCTAAATATTTTTGTCTAATTTCACTTGAAGTCATATAACTTAAACATTATCATTACTAATTATTAACCCATTCTATATTACTCTAACTTCCTCCACTAAATCAACCCCAAATTTTTTATTAACTGCTTTTTTTACTTTCTCAGCTAACGCTAAAATATCTTTAGCTTGGGCGCCACCATGATTAACTAAAATTAAAGCTTGTTTTTCATACATACTCACTTTGCCAAAACGCTTTCCCTTAAAACCAGCTTGCTCAATTAACCAACCTGAGGGAATCTTAATTTTCTTATTATCACTCTGAAAATATGGCATCTCTGGATATTTTTTCAATAAAGATTTAAATTTTCGCTCGCTGATTTCAATGTTTTTAAAATAAGAACCAGCATTCGGCAGAACTCCGGGATTAGGCAATTTGCTATTTCTAATGTCAGTAATAACATTAACAATATCACGCAAACATGGTTCAGTTATTTTTCTTTTAGCTAATTCAGTCTTTAAGGGAGCATAAGTTAACTTAAAATTAGGCTTCCGACTTAATTTCACCACCACCGAATAAATAAAATACTTCCCTTTTAATTTATTCTTAAAAATACTATCACGATAAGCGAATAAACAATCTGCTGCCGAAAAAATTTTTTCATGACCAGTTTTAAGATTAATCGCTTTTAAATGATAAAAAACATCTTTTAATTCTACGCCATAAGCACCAATATTTTGAATTGGTGCTGCTCCCACTGTGCCATAAATTAAAAACAAATTCTCTAAACCATACAATCCTTGATTAACAGTGAAGTTAACAAACTTCGTCCATGATTCACCGCCTTTGCCCTCAACTAAAGCATAATCATCATTTTTATCAATAATTTCCATCCCCTTAATCTCATTCTTAATAACTAATCCTTTTATTTTTTGACTAATTAAAATATTTGAGCCACCCCCGAGAATAAAAATTGGCTGCTTATTTTCTTTGGCCCAAATAATTGCCGCTCTTAAATCTTGTACATTTTTAACAATCACAAAAAACTCGGCCGCTTGTTTAAGGCGAAAAGTATTAAATGGAGTTAAATCAATATTTTCCTTAATTTTGATCATAAATTATTTTTTCTTCAATAAAATATCAGCCACCCGAAAAATATCCCCCGCGCCCATCAATAACAAAACATCTTGATGATTTAGTTTCTTTTTTAAATATGTAGCTACTTGTGGGATGGTGGCAATAGCCTTCACTTTTTGCTTTATTCCCTGTTGCTGATTATGCTCTTTTATCTTTTTAGCTAATTGAGCGCTAGATACACCACCCTGTTTTTCACGGGCTGAACCATAAATATCTAAAATAATCAGCTCATCAGTTAAAGCAAAACTAGTTACAAAATCTTTAAACAAAGCCTTAGTTCTAGTAAAAGTATGAGGATGAAAAACGGTAATTAAATTTTTCCTTTGTTCGCGTGCCCTAATCGCTTCTAAAGTAGCCTTTATTTCTGTTGGATGATGGGCATAATCATCAATAATCAAAGCTCCTTTATATTTCCCTAACACCTGGGCGCGCCGTTCTGTGCCTTGGAAACTGCCCAAATATTTTTTGATATCCGATAGTGAAACTCCAAGCACGCGACTAGCCGCAATAACTGCTAAAGCATTAAAAACATTATGTTTGCCCCAAAGACTAATTTTAAACTCTCCCCAATCATTAACGGAAAAATATTGATAACCATTTTTTATTTTTAAATTAGTCGCTAAATAATTAACCGTGGGCACAGTAGCCTCAGTATCAGCTACATCATAAGTAATCACCGGTCCACCACTATATTTTTTTATTTTACTTATTTCCTGATCGCGATTATTAATTACTAAAAAACCAGTCGGCGAAATTTTCTTAATAAAATCAGCAAAAACCTTTGTATAAGCCGCTTGATTCGGAAAAAAATCTGGATGATCAAATTCAATATTATTTAAAACTACGCCCCAAGGTTGAAAATATTGTAATTTATTTTGATATTCATCAACCTCTGCTATAAAATACTTTGACTGACCCAATAAACTACTACCATTAAACTGGGGCACTCGTGAACCAACTAAAACATTCGGTGATTTACCCGCCTGTTGTAAAACATAACCCAGCCAAGCAGAAGTAGTGGTCTTGCCATGACTACCACAAACAGCAATGCCACGATAATCATTAAACACTCGCCCCAGAGCTTCAGCATAAGAAATCACGGCAACTTTCCTAAAACGCTCCGGATTATTCTTAATCATGGCCATTTCCGGATTATTGCTGGCAGAAAAAGCTGAAGAATAAATAATTACATCTAAGTGAGCAGGAATATTTTTCTCGGCAAAAGGCGAAAAAACTTTTATTTTTTCCTTCTTCAAAACCTGATCCGTTAAAAATGTGTCCACAATATCAGAGCCAGAAACATTATTTCCCTTCTCCTTCAAAAACTGAGCCAACATGGTCATGCCCACCCCCTTAATGCCAATAAAATAAATATTCTTTTTTTTAATCTGCTTCTTCATTATTTTTATAATTAATAATTTTCCAAATAATGGCCGTTATGTTTTCTGCTCCAGCTGGTTTCATGCTTTGAGAAATATTATCACTTAACTCCGCTCTTAGTTTTTCATTCTCTAAAACAGTTTTTATTTCTGCACTTAAACTTTTTGCTGATAACTGTTCCTGATCTAAGACAATTGCTGCTTTTTTATCTCTAAAAAAATCAGCATTATCTTCTTGGTGGGAATGCGGTATGGGAATAAGAATAGCTGGTTTAGCATAAAAAGCAATTTCCGTTAAAGCGCTTAAACCACAGCGCGAGACAATTAAATCAGCTGCTCTCAATAAATTAATAAACTCCTTACTCTCCACAAATTCAATCGCTTGATAGCTACCAATAAATTGCTCTAATTCAGGTTTTATTTTTTTAGCTATTTCTGGATGCTTGCCTTGGCCAGTTAAATTAATAATCTGGCAAAAAGACAAGAGATTTGGTAAAGCTTCGGCAACTAAATCATTAATTACTGAGGCACCAGTGCCACCACCAGTGACTAAAACAAAAGGTAAATCTGGCTTTAAATTATATTTCTCCCTAATCTTAATTACATCTTCTGAGGCAAAGAAATTTTTAGTTGGATTGCCCGTTAAAACAGCTTTTGGCCCATAGTCAACCAATGATTTTTCAAAAGTAACCGTAATTACTCGGGCTAAAGGAGCCATTAGTTTATTAGCTAATCCTGGGCGAATATCTTGTTGATGAACTAAAACGGGAATTTTATAAAAAGCAGCCGCCCACACCAAAGGCACCGCCACAAAACTACCGGCTGTCACAATAATCGCGGGGCGCTCTTGTCGCAAAAGAGAAAAAGACTTTAAAAAAGCAAAAAATATCTTAAAAATATCTAAAATATTATGTACTGAAAAATAGCGTCGCCATTTACCACTAGGTAAAGAAAGATATTTTATTTGACTAGAAAAATTAGCAAGCATCTTTCTCTCTACCCCATTTTTTGTTCCCACAAAAACAATTTCTAAATTCTTATCTTCTTTTAACAACTCCTCAGCGACCACTAATAGAGGCGTCACCGAGCCGCCCGTTCCGCCACCGGCCAGCATAATTTTTCTATTGTTCTTTTTTTCTGACATGATTGTGTTATAAATTAATATCGCCGACTAGTTGTTTTAGTCTGTTTACTGATATTAACCAATATTCCGATAGCTATCAAGTTAGCTAAAACCGCCGAGCCACCAGAAGAAATAAGCGGCAAAGGAACACCAGTCATCGGAATAAGATTAATCATTCCACCAATATTTAAAAATGTTTGTACCGCTAACCAAGTAACCACTCCAACCGCTAAAGTGCTACCAAAAATATCTGGCGCATCACGGGCAATCAATAAACCCCGATAAAAAATAAATAAGTATAAAAGAATTAATAACGTACTAGGAATAAAGCCAATCTCTTCAGCAATAATCGGAAAAATTGAATCCCCCCAAACTTCCGGTAAATACATAAATTTCTGACGACTCTGTCCTAAACCACGACCAAACCAACCACCAGAACCAACTGCAATTAATGATTGATTAATCTGGTAGCATTTATCTTGAGCACTATAACTAGGATCTTTTAAGCACATGAAACGATCAGATTTATAATCATCTATATTGTTCATACTCAGTACGGCCAACAAAGTTAAAGCCGCCACCATGCCAACTAAAAAAAGATGGAAAATTTTTCCACCTCCGACAAAAAAAACAACAACTGAGGTGAAGACAATAATAAATAAGGTGCCTAAATCAGGCTGCATAATCATTAAGGCACTAATGACTCCCAAAATCAATAAAAAAGGAGCAATCCCGCCAGAAAAACTATTTAAATTATCTTTTTTTGCCTCTAACCAGGTAGCTAAATAAATTAAAAAAGATAATTTTACAAACTCTGATGGCTGAAAAGACATGCCAAAAATATTAATCCAACTTCTAGCTGTCCCATACTCAGAACGTAAACCGGGTATAAAAACTAAAAGCAATAAAACAATAGAGGCTAAAAGAAAAAAGCCAGCAAACTTTTTCCAAATATGATAATCAATTTTAGAAACTAAGAAAAAAACTAACAATGAAATAAGCACCCAAACAAGTTGACGAACAAAATAATGATAAGTATTGCCAAAGCGTGAATAAGAAACTATCCAGGAAGCGCTAAAAAGCATCACTAAACCAAAAACAAGTAAAACAAAAACAGCTGAAAGCAAACTTTTATCAGCTTCATGTTCGCCAGAGCGAGGAGCAAATATTTTTCTTTTTAACCGGCCCAAAGCCATAAAAATAAACTTTTACCCAACTTAAAAATTTCTGTCCAGTAAGAAAATAATTAATCCAATAACCGCGCCAAAAGCAGCAATAATCCAAAAACGCATTACCACTTTAGCTTCCGTCCAGCCAATAGCTTGAAAATGATGATGAATTGGCGCTGACAGAAAAACTTTCTTTTTAAATACCCGCTTAGAAAAAACTTGAATTAAAACCGACAATGACTCAATAACAAAAATAATTCCAATCGGAATAAGTAATAAGGCACTATTAGTTAGCATGGCAATAATGCCTAGAGTAATCCCTAAACTCATTGAACCAGTATCGCCCATATAGAAACGGGCGGGTGGAATATTAAACCATAAAAAAGCAACTAAGGCGCCAATTATCACGCCGCAAAAAGTTGCTAAATCATAACGTCCTTGTGTAAAAGCAATAACTGCATACGATAAAAAAGCAACTAGCAGGGTGCCTCCCGCCAAACCATCTAGACCATCTGTTTCATTAACAGAAAAGGCAGTAGCTACAATAATAAAAATAAATAAAGGAATATACCAAGCCCCAATTTCAAAATTGCCCAAAAAAGGAATATGAAAAACTGTCCAATCTAGCTTAAAATAAAACCACAAAGCACAAACAGTGGCAATAAAGGTAAAAATAAATAAACGATGACGTAGCTTTAGGCCACCGCCGCCCAACACTCCCTTGCCCCTAATATCTAACCAATCATCAAACAAGCCAATTATAGCTGTAAAAATCAATGCACCTAAAGGCAGCAAAGTTTCTGAGCGAGATAAAAAGTTTAAATGTTTAAAAAGAGTATCTGGAAAAATATCAGCTAAAAAAGAAAATAAAAAAATAAGAAGCAACAAAGTTCCCCAGATTAAAATCCCGCCCATTGTCGGCGTTCCCTCTTTAGCGGCATGTAACTTGCTAAAAATCGGAGTTTCACCATTATTTCTTATCCGCTTCCCTAATTTATATTTATATAAAAAGTGAGTAAGCAATGGCGTAAACAAAGCAGCCACCACAAAGGCAATCGTGGCGAAAAACAAAACTTTAATCAAATAAAACTCCAACATAAAAATTAACGAAAATTAATTAAATAAACCGATAAAAGCGCTATACAGAGAAAAGCGCCAAAAACATTAGCCGCGCCCAAAAAATAATGAACAAAAATCTTAAAATTATTATCTTTACGTAAGCTAGCTAAAATTATTAAATTAACTAAAGAAACCACTAAACCAAGTAAGGGATAAAGATAAATTTGTGCCCGATCAGCAACTAAATCAATACCAAAATTAATATTATAATGAAGTATCACTAACTCTGTACTTAAACTACGATAAATAAACCAAGCCTGCAGCCACGCCAAAACCTGCCAAAAGACCATTAAAGCAAGATAAATACGACTAGCAGTTAAGCGAAAAATAGCAGAAAAGGATTGTTTTATATTCTCTAAAATAGAATAAAAACGGGCATAAAAACTAGAATAAGACATAAAAATACAAAAATAAAATTTATAGCGACTCGTAACGCCTCTAAATACTGCTTAATATAATTATTTTAACATATTTTATAATAATATAAAATAAGCTATAATAATAGTATTATGAGTAAAAAAATTATATCTAATATTTTTAATTATGCCTCCCAAGAAGGAGCAAAAGACATCATAATTGAAAAATTACCTAAAAAAATAAATATTAATTACCTCTTCCCTGATAAAGAGACTCGTTCTTTTAGCTTGCCAGCTAAACTAGAGGAGGATTTTCGTAAAAACCTCCAAAAAGTCCTTGCTCTTGCTCCAGACGATTTAGTGACTCAAAAATATTGTAAACTAAAAAATAAAACTGGGTATTTTAATTTTTATTTAACCATTCTTTCTTCTGCTGACGGCGACCGCCTCATTATTAACTTAATTCCAAAAAAACAAAAACTTTTTAGTCTCAGGCAATTAGGACTAAAAAGCAGTGATGTAAAAGCTCTTCAAGCAGCCGCTCAACGCCATTCTGGTTTAATTTTAATCAGCTCGCCTGATAATCAGGGAAAAAGCTCTACCCTCTACGCTCTTCTGCGGGAAATAGATGCTTTTAACCGTAGTTCTTATTTTCTGGGAGAAAGCTTTGAACACTATCTTGATGGAATTAATTATTTAGCTGATACTAAAAATAATTGGAACAAAGTTTTAGATCTTGATTCTGATGTGATTATTACTGAAATAACCCAAGAAAAAAGTTTATACAATGCTTTTCTAGCTGCTTCTTCTGGTCGCCTAGTTCTAGCAACGATTAAAGCTAATTCTGTCTGGGAAGTAATGCTCACCGTTTTAAGGCTAAACTTACCCTTAACCTTAAAACTTAATAGTTTACTTTTAATAACTGGGCAACGGATTGTTCCTTTAAAAAGAACGAAATCAAAATCAACTAGAAAAAAAATTAACAACCGCCAAGACATTGGCCTGTTTGAAGTTTTAAATATCTCTCCGGCAATCAAGAAGTTTATTATAAAAAAAGAAAAAGATAAAAAGAAAGAAAATTTCTGGGAAGATTTAGTCCGTTTAGCTCTAAAAACTGGTTATGAACCGCTCAGTTATGATAAAAAGAGTAAAATTAAAAATGGAGTTATATGAAAATAGTCACCGTTATCCCAGCTTATAATGAAGCGGTTAAAATTGAAAAAGTGATCACCAAACTAAAACCTTATGTTACTGAAATTATTGTAGTTGATGATGCCTCACAAGATAATACTTTTGAAATTGCGCAAGCTGCTGGCGCCCTAACCATTCGTCATATAATTAACCGTGGCCAAGGTGCGGCTCTCCGTACTGGTACCCAACTAGCTCTCGGGCGCGACGCTGATATTATTGTCCATTTTGATGCTGATGATCAATTCCAAGCAGAAGACATCCCTGAAATGATTGCTCCAATATGCGACGGATCAGCTGATGCCGTTCTTGGTTCTCGTTTTCTAACAAAAAAATCAAAGCTGCCCAAAAGCAAAGAATATATCATCATGCCACTCGCTCGCTTAGTTAATCGCTTATTTTTTGGAATAAAGCTAAGTGATCCACAAAGTGGTTTCCGCGCCCTAAGCCGAAAAAGCGCCGAAAAATTAACCATTGAAAATGACGGCATGGCACATTGCACAGAAATCATTCATAAATTATTTAAAAATAATGACCGTATTGTTGAGGTACCAATTACTGTTGTTTATCATGAATTTGGACAAAAATTAAGCGGAGGCTTTAAAATCATTAAAGATATAATCATTCAAAAATTAATTAAATAATATGTTTCAACAACTTTTAGCTATTATCATTATTGCTTTTTTCTTAATTCGTCTTTTTGAACAAAAAAAGAAAAAACAGATCTCAGCCAATGAATTTTTAGTCTGGTTAATTTTTTGGTTAAGCGCTTTAATCGCTATTATTTTCTTAAAGCAAATTGACATCTTAGTGGCTAAACTTGGTTTCTCCGGTACTGGTATTAATGTTTTAGTTTATTTAGCTCTGCTCGCTTTAATATTTTTAGTTTTTCGCATGCGTTTAACGATTGCTAAAATGGAAAAAAATATCAGTGAATTAAACCAAGCCTTAACCCTGAAAAAATAAACTATGAAAATTGCTTCAATTGTTTGCACCTTCCCTCCTTATGCTGGCGGTATTGGCAACAGCGCTTTTAGAATCAATGAATTGCTTAAAGATAAAAATGAAATAACTGTTTTTACTCCAGCAACCACAAAACCCTGGTTTCGCTATGGCTTAGGGGCTTTTATGCCACAACTTTTTTGGAAATTAAATAAATTTGATTATATTTATCTTCATTATCCTTTTTTTGGCACGGCTGAAGTTGTTTGGTTTTTTAAACTCTTTTTCAAAAAACCAAAACTCATTCTCCATTATCACATGGATGTCAGGGGTTTGCGCCCTCTGGCCCGCCTACTTAGCTGGCCTAGTCGCTTGATTCGTCGCTCCCTCTTAAATCAAGCCGAAACTATTATCACGGCCAGTCTAGATTATATTAAAAAAAGCCAAATTAAAAATTATTATGCCGCTCAGCCAGAAAAATTTAAAGAAATTCCCTTTGGCGTTGATCTAGAAAAATTTCAACCTAAAATAATTAACCAAAAAATTAACGATCAGGCAATTAGCAAGGCCCAAAAAATTGTCCATTACGTAAACGATAAGTTTATTAAAAAACATCGGGTAAATGTTTTGTTTGTGGGCGGACTAGATTCAGCTCATTATTTTAAGGGGGTGGAAGTTTTGCTCAATGCCCTGTTTTTATCCACTAACCGTAATTGGCGCTTAAGGATTGTCGGGGAGGGAAACTTGCGCACCCATTACGAAGAAATTGCTCAGCATTTAAAAATTAATAATCAAGTTGAATTTGTCGGCAACTTAAGTGAAGCTGATTTAATTCGCACTTTTCAAGAAGCTGATTTATTTGTACTTCCCTCAATTAACAGCAATGAAGCTTTTGGTCTAGTTCTAATTGAAGCCCTAGCTTGCGGTGTACCTGTTATCGCTTCAGACTTGCCCGGTGTTCGCCGAGTGTTTGAGGATAATAAACAAGGATTATTAGTTGAAGCAGGCAATGTTAATGATTTAACAAAAAAATTAGAATTAATTTTTAATGATGAAAAACGCCGAAAAAATATGGCTTTAGCAGCGCGCCAATTAGCTGAACAAAAATATGATTTAAAAAAAATAAAAATTCATTTAGAATCTTTATTTATTTAAAAATTTTAGAAAATGAAAATAGTCTTAGTTAACAATCTCTATTACCCCTATAATCGTGGCGGGGCCGAAACAGTCGTTAAAAAAATGATTAGTGATCTCCAAGCACAAAATCATGAAGTTGTTTTATTGACTTTATGTCCGAAAAAAAAGAATCTAACTAAAAACTTAGAAATAGAAATTGAAAATGCTTTAAAAATATATCGCCTACCCTCCAATTATTCACGTTTAGCCGAATTTTCTCTTGGCAGAAAATTAGCTTGGCATATTGGCAATCTTTTTTCTTGTAAAAAAACTAATCTTCTTAAAAAAATATTAATCAACGAAAAACCAGACGTGGTTATTACTCATAATCTCATGGGGATTACTTTCTCTTTGCCACTAGCTATTAGAAAGCTTAATATTCGCCACGAACATTATCTACACGATATTCAACTTCTTCACCCCTCTGGCCTCATGATGCTTGGTCAAGAAAAAGAAATTGACAATTTAAGTGCTAAAATCTATCAATTTTTCACTCGTCACTTTTTTAATTCGCCAGCTAAAATTATTTCACCTTCCAGTTGGCTACTTAAAGAGCATAAGCAACGAGGTTTTTTTAAAAACTCTCTTGAGGAAATAAAAAGATTCAAAGTAGCTGAAGAAAAAAATGAACAAGAATTACTAGACAAAGAATTATCAACTAACGACTTAAAAAACAATCAACAAAATAGCACCAAGAAAAATTTCTTATTCGTTGGGCAAATTGAAGCTCATAAAGGAATTATTTTTTTAATTGAATCTTTTAAAAAGGCGCAGCAAAAAAAGCCGGATATTTTTTTAACAATTGCTGGTGACGGTAGCTTATTAGCTAAAGCAAAAGAAATAGCAGGTCAAAATAAGCAAATAAAGTTTTGTGGTTGCTTAGATAGCTCTGCCATAGAATCATTAATGAAGGCTAGTGATTGTTTAATTGTCCCTTCTCTATGTTACGAAAATTCACCCACCACTATTTATGAGGCGCAAGCTATCGGTTTACCAGTAATAGCCGCTAATATCGGTGGTATTCCGGAAATAGTTGGGCCAAGAGATAAACTCTTCATACCTGGAGATGAAGCTAATTTAATTGAAAATATTTTAACTGAATAGCTAAAATTGACTAAATAAACTTAGTCAAAAATCAAGCTTATATTAAGCACGAAATTCGTGTAATTTTTTATGAGCGCGAATATCAAAAATTGTTTTCTTTAAACCATTTTCCAAAGTCACTACCGGCATCCAACCCAATTCCTCTTTCGCTTGATGAATATCAGGCAAGGCCAATTCGGAAACAAAAAGCGGACTACCAACATAGCGGATTGTTGATTGTGAATTAGTTTGCTTAATAATAATATTAATCAAATCGGCTAATTTGATATCAACATCTGAACCAATATTAATCGGCCCGGGAAGATCCGTTGCCATAATTTTAGCCACCGCGTCTAAAACATCTTCAACATAACAAAAAGAAGAAGAAAAACCTTCATCTCCTGGAATAATTATTTCTTTATTTTCTAAAGCGCTATTAATAAAATCAGGAATCATCTGGTCATCGTTAGATTGCATACGGGGACCATAGATTCTAAACAAACGAATTATTTTCGCATCAATATTATAAATAGAGCGATAATTTTTAACGATAGTTTCCGCAAATCTCTTCCCTTCATCATAAGAACCTCTCTCTGATAAGTGATTAACTTTGCCTAAATCACTTTCTTTTAATTTTATTTCTGGGTGCCTAAGATCTCGTGGTCCATAAACTACTGATGAAGAAAATTGTAAAAATTTACACTTATACTTCACTGCTAAATCAAGTAAATTTTTAACAACATAGGAATTCGCTTGAATATTGGCTAAGCGATTATTTAAAAAATTACGCGGCGACATCGGGCAAGCCAAATTATAAATTTCCTGAATACCCTGAAATTCAATCTTAAACTTGCCTAACTCTGGTATTTTTTCCAAATCTAGCGGTTCACTTAAATCGTGATTAATAAAAACAAAATCTGGATTAGCTAATAAATGATCAATGTTTTTCTGGTGGCCAGTTAAAAAATTATCAATACAAATGACTTTGCAAGTTTTAATTAGCTCATTACAAAGATGAAAGCCAATAAAGCCGGCTCCTCCGGCAATAATAACATTTTTCTTATCAAAAATAATTTGTTTAGACATATAATTAATTACTCAATTTAATTATACCAAGATTAATGCCACCACTCCAATCTGCCTCCCAAGCATAAAAAGATTCTTGCAGTACTCCCTGATTATCAAAAATTCTAATATGTGGGGCGCCTCCCGGATTAGCTCCTAAGGCAATTTCATTAATTCCATCATTGTTAACATCACCAGTGCTTAAATTAGCTCCCCCTAACCAATTTTTCCCATAGGCAGTAAATTTATTTTTAAGCTGACCAAAGTTATTAAAAATTTTTACTTCTGCCTCTCGCCCTTTAGCTGGAACAGTGATTATCTCTGCCTGATCCCGATTTCCTCGGCCATCAATATTAGCTACCGCCACATTTACCCCACCACGAAATTTTTTCTCATAAGCTAAAAAAACACTAATCAATTTCCCATTTTTATCAAAAATTCTAATTTGTGGTTCTTGTCCTTCGCCAAAAGCAAGTACAATTTTATTCTCGCCCTTGCCTTCTACATTACCAGCAGCAATACTCCAAGAACCAGCTATCCTTTTATCAACCGCTAAAAATTGACTTTGTATCTTGCCGTTATAATCAAAAATGCGCACTTGGGCTGTACTGCGTGATGCCGGCACAGAAACTATTTCTAATTGTTCATTATTATCAAAATTAGCTAAAGCAATCTTCACTCCCCCACGAAAATTTTTCTCATAGGCTAAAAATTTCTTTAATAACTTTCCCTCGGCATCAAAAACAGAAATATATGGCTCATCGCCCGCTGGAGCACCAACCACTATTTCATCAAAGTTATCACCATTCACATCACCAATCGCAATACTAGAATTCGCTTTAATCTTATTATTTTGACTAAATGGACTTTTAACTAAATCTCCGTTAACTGCTGTTAGTTTCACTTCCTGATTGCCAGAAACTGGAAAAATAATCAAACGACCAAGTTTGCTATATAAATTTTCTTTAGCTAATTCAATCGCCCGATCAAGATTTAAACGACCATTACCTAGCCGTCCGGCATAATTCGGATTAAGACGACTAATGTTTTCTGTTGAGGCAAAAAGAATATTAACAATTTCACGACGATTCAATTCTGGATTAGCCTGAGCAATTAAAGCTAATGAAGCAGAAACTAATGGCGCCGCCAATGATGTTCCCGACCAAAAACCATCATAGTATTTATTCTGATCAAAGCGATCACTGCCTGGAGTAACAGTACCAAAAAAACTTATTCCCGGAGCTGTAATATCAACACAACGAGAACCATAACTAGAAAAAGAGGCTTTTTGATCAAGTGCATCTGTTGCAGCCACACCAATCACCATATTTTCTCCAAAATTTCCATCATAACAAGCTGGATAAATTGGTGTTTTATCAATATCATAACCCTCTCCCGTAGCCTGCTCATTACCAGCGGCCGCGACAATTATAACGCCTGCCCGATGCGCCCGAGCAATAGCTTCTTGCATCGCTTCACTATAATTAAAATTTACAAAACTCAGATTAATAATACTAGCTCCATTATTCGTAGCATAATCAATTGCCCGAATAACATCGCTAATCTTTCCCTCCCCTTTATCATTCAAAACTTTTAGTGGCATAATCTTTGTTTTCCAAACCACACCAGCAATACCCTCATGGTTATTGCCTTGAGCCGCAATTATCCCAGCCACCATTGTGCCATGCGAAACCCCTGCTTCAGTCCAGCCACTAGAAAATTTTGGTGATGGGTCTGGTGTATTCAAAACAAAATCCCAACCATGAACATCATCAGCAAAACCGTTATTATCATCATCTTTATTATTACCCGGTATTTCACGACTATTACGCCAAATATTATTTTTTAAATCCGGATGATTAATATCAATCCCCGAATCTATAACTGCAATAACAATATCCGGGCTTTCAGAAATTTTCTCCCAAGCATTATTAGCGTTAATTTTAGCTAAATACCATTGATTACGATAATATGGATCATTGGGAATAATACCGGCTAGAGCCGGCTTAGCTAAAATGAAAAAAAATATAAAAAAAGATGTTATTAATTTCTTCATATAACATCCTTATCATAGCACATTTATTTATTTTTTTGTAGAGATTTTTTATTAGAGTTTTTCAATAACTTGCAAGGTTTCTGCCGCACATTTATGCCAGCTAAAATTCTGCACTCGCTGCAAACCCTTTTCTCTTAATTCAGCCCGCAGTTTTTCATCCTTAACTACTTTAGTCATCGCGGCCGCAATAGATTGCTTATCTTCTTGATCAAAATATAAAACGCTATCACCAGCAATTTCTCTTAAAACATCTAAATTAGAAACAACTGTTGGCAAACCGCAGGCCAGTGATTCTAAAACCGGGATGCCAAAGCCCTCATGCTTTGAAGGAAAAATAAAAGCACTAGCTGCGTTATAAATATAGGGCAAATCTTTTTCCTCCACCCAACCCGGAATACAAACCTCTTGGTTAAGGTTAAATCCGGTGATTGTATACTTAACTTCATCAAAACCAAAACTAGCATTGCCAATCAACACTAATTTTTCTTTAATTTCCGGATTGTTTTCCCTAACGATTGACAAGGCTTCAATAAGCGCTGGCGTATTTTTTTTCTTCTCCAGGCGGCCAACATAAAGGAAAAAAGGCTTAGTAATCCCATATTTATTTAAAATTTCAGTTATTTTTTGCTCATCATTAATAGGATGAAATAACTCTTGATTATAACCATTATGAACAACCGTTATTTTATCTAATTTCGTTTCTGGATAAAGATTTAGAATCTCATTTTTAGTAAACTCTGAAACCGTAATTATCTTTTTTGCATGCTTAAGAGCAAAGGCAGTTGACCAATAAAGATAATCAACTGATTCGGAAGAATATTTTCCTAAAGTAAAAAGTTTAACTAAAAAATTTATTAAGTGTCTAGCCAAAGCACTTTTTGTTTTTACCTTTTCTGAAAAATAAAGATTCTGTTCACGAATAAAAGCCACATCATGAATTGTGTTTATTGATTTACGTGGACTAAATAAGGGCAAGGTATGCGCCGGCACAAATAAAACATCTGGCCGACAAAAAATCATTTCCAAAGACAGACGCCCTAAAGTCCAAAAAGCGTTAAATGGCCATTTTAAATATTTAAAAACAAAGTTAGGATTATCTTTAACGGCGGCCACTAATTCAGGCGATGGTGGTGCATTTAAATATAGCCAATATTTATTAGTTTTATCAATAATAGCCAGATTTTTTATTAGGAAAAAAGAATACCATTCGGTACCAGTTTTTAATTTTCGGTTGGCGCGTGAAGCATCAATTCCAATAATCATATTTTCTTATTCTTTTTAAAAAAACCAACTTACTTTTTCAAGAAGTTGGTTTATTTAGTCGCTAAAATACTGCGCTTATATGAATCTAAATTATCCAAAGCAATTCCCGTTCCTCTAGCAACGCAAAGCATGGCGTCATCGGCAATATAAGCTGGCACCCCAGTCGTACGAGAAATTAATTGATCAATATTGCGAAGTAAAGCGCTGCCACCAGTTAAAACTATTCCCTTGTCCATAATATCAGCTGATAATTCTGGGGGAGTTTTTTGTAAAACTTTTTTAGCCGCTGCAATAATTGCCTCTAACTCATTTTGGATAGCCTCAGTCACATCATCACTAGAGACATTAATGCTGCGAGGCAAACCAGTAACAATATCACGTCCACGAATTTCCATGTGCAGTTTATCTTCCATATATAGAGCTGAACCAATATTTATTTTTATTTCTTCAGCCGTTCTTTCACCAATAGCTAAATTATATTTCTTACGCACATATTCTAAAATAGCCGCATCAAATTTATTGCCACCTACTCGCACAGAAGTTGAAGCAACAACGCCACCTAAAGAAATAACGGCCATTTCTGCTGTTCCACCACCAACATCAACCACCATGTGGCCAGTTGCTGAACCAATCGGAATATCCGCTCCAATAGCGGCGGCTACTGGCTCTTTAATAATATAAGTAGCCTTGGCTCCAGCAGCAATCGTCGCCTCAATTACCGCCCGCCGTTCAGTTGAGGAAATTCCAGCGGGCACAGAAACCATAACTTCCGGGCGAAAAAAACGAATACCGCCCAAAGTTTTATTAATAAAATAACGAATCATTGCTTCCGTTGCCCGATAATCAGCGATTGCTCCATCTTTAAGAGGACAAACCGCCATAATCGTATCTGGGGTACGGCCAATCATATCCTTAGCTTCGTTGCCAACCGCTAAAATCTTCTTATCCGTAATTGAAACAGCCACCACGCTTGGTTCATTAATAACAATGCCACGCTTTGGCAGATAAACTAAAGTATAAGTTGTTCCGAGATCAATCCCGATTTTCTTAATAAACATAATAAAAACTTAACTAACTTATATTAGTATTTTTAGATCTTTTAGTCAAATTAGCTTATTCTTCATAATCACGATCTTCATTTTCATCTATGCCGTCTCTGCCCTCTTTTTTAGTGATAATATTAATCACTTTTTCAGCAAATTCAAAAGTATCAAACTCTTCTTTAAAGAAAACATAGTCCGCGCCTAACTCTAAAGAGCGACTACGACTATCCTCATCACTTAAATCAGTGAAAATAAAAATTTCTTTTTCATTTAACTCATGATCACTCTTAATTCTTTTAACCACCTCAAAGCCATCTATCTTCGGCAAAATTAAATCTAAGACAATATGATCTGGATCATATTCCTTAATATTAGAAATTAATTCATCAATTTCCTCATCCGCTTCACTCACTTCTACCTCTAAACCAGCCATTTGAAATTGTGACTCTAGCCCATATAATATATTGGCGTCATCTGCAACGATAAATATTTTTTGAGACATAAATTTTATTTTTTATAATTAATTTTATATTAATTTTGTTTTAATGGTTTCCACCAAGCAAAATTATTTTTATACCACTCCACCGTCGCCGCCAAACCAGTTGCAAAATCTATTTGTGGCTCCCAGCCTAATTCATTTTTAGCCTTAGTATAATCAATCGCATAACGTAAATCATGACCCAAGCGATCTGTAACATGTTCAATCATTTCCTCTCCCTGATCCATTAACTGTAAAATTAATTTAGTAATTTCTAAATTAGTCTTTTCATTATTAGCACCTAAACAATAAGTTTCACCAATCCGCCCTTTTCTGATAATAAAATCTACTCCCCGATTATGGTCATCAACATGAATCCAATCACGAATATTTTTTCCAGCACCATAAACTGGCAGCTTCTTCCCCTCAATCAAATTAGTAATAAAAAGCGGAATTAGTTTTTCTGGATATTGATATGGTCCATAATTATTAGAGCAATTAGAAATCGTAACTGGTAAACCATAGGTGTGAAAATAAGCACGCACTAAATGGTCAGAGCCTGCCTTAGAGGCGCTATAAGGTGAGCGAGGACAATACGGATTTTCTTCATTGAATTTCGGGCTATCCATTTCTAAGGAACCATAAACCTCATCAGTAGAAACATGGTGAAAACGAATATGCCCATTATTTTTAGCGGCCTCTAATAAAACCCGGGTGCCCTCAATATTAGTTTTAATAAAAGCTCCACTATCTTTAATTGAACGATCAACATGGCTTTCGGCCGCAAAATGAACAATCACATCCACTCCCTTAACTACTTCATTTACTAATTTTTCATCAGTAATATCACCTTGCACAAATTGATAATGCTGATTATTTTCTAAATCACGTAAATTTTCTAAATTACCAGCATAAGTTAAAACATCAAGATTGATAATAAAATCTTCTGGATAATTTTTTAACCAGTAATGAATAAAATTTGAACCAATAAAACCGGCGCCACCGGTAACTAACAACTTCATAATTAAACTGTTAATTTTTTAATAACTGCTCCTGTAGTATAAAGATGATATTAATCTTAGTCAATTTTATAAGGACTATCTTCCCTGTTTTCCCACCTAATCTCATCCACTTCTTCTTTTTTACCTACTCCTTTATATAATTTATCAGGAAAATTAATAGAAGTCGCGGAATGATCGGAAATACATTTATAACCATGAACCACTCCCGGCGGAACAACAACCGTACAAGGATAAGTTTCGCCAACAACCATTTCTAACTTTTCACCCTGCGTGCTTGACCCTTCGCGTCTATCCCAAAGATAAAGTTTAAAATCACCAGGACCCGGAAAAATAAAATAATCTGTTTGATAAACATGTTCATGTGGACCACGAGCAATCCCCGGCAAAGTAACACTTAGATAAGACATGGCCACTCCTAAATCAACTTCATCACGACGATAAATTTCCATTAAATAACCACGATTATCTTCGTATTTATTTAATTCTTTAATAATAACCCCGTTAATCATATAGCTTATATTAAATTTTAATTAAACTATTCTGCGCTCCAATATGAGCTACTTTAGCCGCCGCATTTCGCAAACTTAACTGCAAAGCCTGATCAATATTACCATCAAAAAGTGTCCAGCCAGCGGCAAAGGAAGAATTAAAAATATCACCAACACCGGTTGTGTCCACAGTTTTTCGCTCTTTAATAATTTCACGCGCCACCACTTGATGTCCATCATAGACAACTGCCCCCTCTTTACCTAAAGTAATCACTACAATTTTCGGACCAAAACTATGAATAATTTTAATTAATTTTTCAGTATCATTAAGAACTTGATGGCTAGTTTTTTTATATTCTTCCGAATTAACCACTAAAGACAAGGCCTCATCCTTATTGCAAGCAAACACCGTTGTTTTTTTTAAATACTTACTAATCTTTGATACCCCTCCCAGGAGCTGAGTCATGCCAGGATTCCAAAACACTTGTGGTCCCTGTGGTCCAACCGTTGAAAAAATCTTTTTTAAATTAGCCTGCCAATTACCAGCCAAAGAGGCGATATAAATAGCTTTAGTCTTTTTTAAATTAGCTATCTCCTTTTCACCTATCACTAATTTATTATTAGCGCCTCGCTGAGCAAAAATAATTCTTTCACCATCTGGAGAAATCAGAATAAAAGAAGAACCACTCTCTTCATTATTTATTTTCTTAATCAAGCTAGTATTAATACCTCGTTTTTGTAAATTTTTCTTAATTAATTTTCCCCGATCATCATTGCCAATTGGAGCAATACAGGCTACTCGCAAACCAAAATTAGCTAAACAAGCCGCTGCGTTCGCTGCACCCCCGCCAAAAGAATAGTGAAATTTATCTACTTTTATTTTTGCACCAGACTCAAAAGCTAAAAGTTTTTGACGCAAAATATCACTAGCATTATCAATTAAAACTCCTTGATCAGTGAAAAAAGAAATGTCATAAGTGGTGCCTCCAATTGTAATAAAATCGTATTTCATAAATATTTATGGTGTTATATATTATATCATACCAACGACTTCTTATCCAAGAAAAATGGCTTAATTCTTTTTGAAACCAAAACAGCTAAATTAAATAAAATAACCGCAGACAAAAGACTCCAGAGACATTGATAAGCGGTTGTTAACCAAAAACTTTTTTGCCAAAGAAAAAAAACAAGCTTCTCCGCACTAAAGATATAAAAAAGAGTAGCCACTAAAAAATTATAAAAAAAGGTTATCCCTGTCATAATCGCCAACAAAGAATAAAAAGAGCGATTAGTTAATAAGTTTTTTAAAATCCATTCGGCAAAAAAAAGACAAATGAAAAAAACGATCAAATAAAGACCAAAAAAACTAAAAGACATTAGATCTAACCAAAAACCAGCAATTAAGGCAGAAATTAAAGCGGTGCGAAAATCTAAAAAAAATAAAGTAAAGATCAGAACGATGAGAAGCAGATTTATTTGACAAAACGGACTCGGCAAAGAACTAATAAAAGAAAATTGCAATAAAGCTAAAAAAGAAGTAATGATAATTAAAATTAATATTTGCCAAATGTTTTTAAACATAAGCACTAAGGAATAATAACTGTCACCACTGTTAAATTATCAAGATTAACTAAGGGCTCAATAGTAGCGTCCTGCCAAACTTCATTGCTTTCATTGCGAATTTCAATCACCTTTCCAATAACTAAGCCACGTGGAATTTTATCACCTAGACCAGAGGTAATCACTCTATCGCCAACCGAAACAACTTCTAATTGTGGAATATAATTCATTTTAATAGTTAAGCCTAAATCTCCATCAGTAATTCCCTGCGTTCGGGTTGAGTTTTGAATAGCTGCTGCCAATTTACATCCACGACTAGTCGTCAAACAAAGCTTCGCACTATGATCTTTTACTTCAACAATTTTGCCAATAATTATCCCTTCTTCACTAGTGACTCCTTGTCCCACAGCTAAACCATCTTTCAGGCCCTTATTAATAATAATATCTTGTCCAGCGCCACTGCTCTCAATCAGAGATTCACGAGAAATAACTTCGGCTGCCACTGCTTTAAAATTATTAGTCTTCACAAAATTTAATTGACTACGTAGCTTAGCATTTTCTTCTCTCAATTCTTGTTCTTGCGAACTAGCCACAGTTAAAACAGCTACCTCCTTAGTTAATTCATCAATTTTAGCCAAAAGAGATTCCTGAGTAGCCTGTTCTTGATAGGAAGCCTGAAAAGAATTACCCCAAGAATAAAAACGACTGTTTAAAGAGCTAAAAGATTTCAAAATAAAATTTTCCAGAGGACGCAAAAGACCGACACCATGTAAAAAAATAAGTAATCCCAAAACTACCAAAAAAATCAAAATTAGATTATTTTTTTTAATTCTCATGCCGGAAAATATTATTTTTTTATTCAGTAATATTAGCTAAAACAACTTTTTCTAATAATTCTTTATTGCCTAATAATAAACCGGTCCCCCGCGCAACACAGGTGAGTGGATCATCAACAATCTTAACTGGAATTTTAGCTGCTTGCGAGATTGCCTGATCTAGACCACGCATTAAAGCGCCACCACCCGAAAGATATAAACCTCGTTCATAAATATCAGAAACTAACTCGGGGGGAGTTGTTTCAAGAATTGTTTTAATCGTTTCAATTATTTTATTAACTGTTCGGCTAATTGCTTCACGCACTTGCTTATCATTAATCATAATCGCTTTTGGCAGACCAGTTAAAAGATCCCGTCCCCGGACTTCCATTTCCTTTGTCTCCTCCAAGGGAACAGCTGAACCAATGTTAATCTTAATGCTTTCCGCTAATTGCTCACCAATTAAAATATTAAATTCCTCACGAATATATTCAATAATATTATTATCAAATTCATTACTAGCCGCCTTAATAGATCGCCACGCCACTACACCGCCTAAAGAAATAACAGCAATCTCGCTAGTCCCGCCACCAATATCAACAATCATAGTGGCGGTAGCTTCCGTCACTGGCAAACGCGCTCCAATCGCAGCGGCCATTGCTTCTTCAATTAAATAAACCTTTCTCGCTCCAGCTGAACGTGCCGCATCTTCAACTGCTTTCTTTTCTACTTCGGTTAAATCTAGCGGAATACCAATAACTACCCGCGGACGAGCAATTAAGGCAAAATTTTCACCATGCACTTTAGTGATAAAATATTTCAACATCTTTTCGGTAATTTCAAAATCAGAAATAACTCCCTCAACTAAAGGCTTAATCGCTTCAATATGTCCCGGGGTTTTGCCAACCATTTTTTTAGCTGCCTCACCAACTTCCAATATCTCATTAGTACGTTTATTAATAGCCACCACACTAGGCTCATTAATCACCGTCCCCTTATCAGCCATATAAATCAAAGTATTTCTAGTACCTAAATCAATACCTAAATCATGACTAAATTTTCCAATGAGATTATTAAACATATATCCTAAAATTATAACTATCTTAATTTTTCAATTAGTTCTTTAGCTGTCATTAATTGACTTTCAGTATTAGAGCGTTGTTTTAATTCAAGTTTTCCGGCAGCTAATGTTTTTTGACTAACTACCACACGATAAGGACAACCAATTAAATCAGCGTCCACAAATTTTTCACCAGCTTGTAATTCACGGTCATCATACAAAACATCAATGCCCTCTTTAAGTAAGTCTTGATAAATCTTTTCAGCTGCTTCATTCTCGTTAAGAGATAAAAGATGGACTTTGAAGGGGGCAATACTAGCTGGCCAAATAATCCCTTTTTCATCATGACAAACTTCTACAACTGCGCCCATTAAACGACTAATTCCTAAACCATAGCAACCCATGATAACTGGCTTTTTCTCACCATCTTTATCTTGAAACTTTAAATCAAAAGGATCTGAATAATTAGTGCCTAGTTTAAAAATATTACCAGCTTCAACTGCTTTCTCCTCTCTTAAATCCTGGCGTCCACATTGCGGACAAATATTTTGCTCAGCAATAATTTCTTTATTAACTGCCATTTTACAATTATCGCAAACATAAATTATATCTTCACCAGCCTCTGTTAAAACCTGAAACTCATGAGAGTATTTAGAAAAACTACCACCAGAGGCATAAGTCAAATAAGTGTTCTCTTCTAAACCAATACGGCGAAAAATATTTTGATAGGCTAAAATTACTCTATCATAATAATGATCTAAATCTGCTTGGTTAGCGTGAAAGGAATATAAATCTTTCATTAAAAATTCTCGCCCCCGAATTAAGCCCGACTTGGCTCTTTTCTCATTACGAAACTTATTTTGAATTTGAAAAACAGCTAATGGAAGTTCGCGATAAGAATTAATAAATTTTTTAGCTAAAGGAGTAACCACTTCTTCATGGGTTGGGTTAAGCGCATATTCTTTTTCATCTAAACCACTAGTTTTAAATAAAACATCTAATGTATCCCAACGTCCAGTAGCCTGCCAATTTTCACGCGACGTCAAAGAAGGCATATTTATTTCCTGTCCCTCAATCGCTTCCATTTCAGTAATAACAATATTTTTTAACTTATTAATTACTCTCCAACCTAATGGCAAAAAAGAATAAACCCCAGCCGCTGTTTTGTCAATAAAGCCGGCCCTAATCAAAGCCTGAGCATTAAAACTAGTTTCATCTTTGGGCAATTCTTTTATGGTTCTAGTAAAAAGTTGAGATTGTTTCATATATTCAATAATTATCTTTATCCTATCTTAAAAATATTGGTCTGTAAAGTTAGCGCTTAACCATTTTTTTAAGAGCAGCCTTAACTCGTTCGCCACTATCTGTAATATTCTGCTCAACCATATTTAAAGCCGTTCGTGCCTCATTCAAGGAATAACCTAGGGTCATTAAAGCATCAATTTCATCACTACCAGAAACACCTAATGTATCTAAAGTGGAAATTTCACCAGCCCCTCGCAAAACTTTAGTTTTTAACTCTAAAACAATTCTCTCAGCAGTCTTCTTACCAATACCAGCAACCTTAGTTAATAAAGCAGCATCACCACGGATAATTGTTTCTTTTATATCTTCAGAGCTAGCGATGGAAATTACTCCTAAAGCCGATTTCGGTCCGACTCCAGAAACCGTTAATAATAATTTAAATAATTCTAAATCAGCTGCTGTTTTAAAACCATAAAGATCATCAACATCCTCTTTAATCTGATGATGTGTAAATATTTCTGCCTCCCCACCAACCTTTAATTCATTTAAAAAATTTTCTCCAGCAAAAATTTGATAACCGATATTATTTACTTCTAAAATAATGTAATTTGATGATTTACTAATAATTTTTCCCCGTAAATAAGCAATCATATTTTAAAAATTAAACTTTCAATTAATAAAAGCAAAACCTACCGCTGATTTAATCTTCTAAGCACACTTAACACCGGCAAAGTTCCCAGACCATTGGGTATAGCATCAAAATCATATTCTAAATAAGCGATTGTACCGCCGCCGCCACCGTGTGCCTTCGTTAATGCCTGCTCAGTTTTCGCCTCCCAAAGATTCTCCAACTTAATTTTAATTATATCATAATTCGGTTTAATAATCTCAACTTTATCACCTATTTTAAGCGTATTATGGACCTGAAAATAAATCCTTAATTTTTTTCCTTGCCTTTCCTCTAGGTTTATTACTTGACCACAAAACTCCCAAGAACTGACATTATGAGAATCAAAAATATTTTGATCAGCCTTATCCCCCAGCAAAAACCCGGTAGTATATCCTCGGTGAACCAATTTTGTTTTTAATTCTTTTTCTAAAAAATCTAATTCTTGGTTTAATTTAGTTGCTGGTGTTTTTTTAGTAATTAATTCCAGGGCCTGACGATAAATACCACAAACTACTGCTTGGTAATAAACACTTTTTGCCCGACCTTCAATTTTAAAACTAGTCACTCCAGCCGCCGCTAACTCTTTCAAATATTTCAGCAAACATAAATCTTTTGAATTTAATAAATAAGCTCCATGACGCTCTTCAACTATTTCTAATTCCTCTGGATGATTAGCACTTCTTAACAAAACATCATATTCCCAACGACAAGGCTGAGCACAATCGCCGAGATTAGCACTACGATCAACTAATAATTTTGACAAAAAACAACGACCAGAATAAGTCATACACATTGCTCCATGGACAAAATATTCTAAATCAACTTGAGGCGCTGCTTGATGAATTTCTTTAATTTCTTTTAAGGTCACTTCTCGGCCCAAAATTATTCTTTTCACTCCCTGCTTCTGCCAAAACTTAACCGCTGCTAAATTAGTACAATTCGCTTGAGTTGATAAATGAATTTCTGCTTTTGGCCAATACTTCTTAACTAAAGCCAAAATACCCGGATCAGAAATAATCAAAGCATCAACCTTCAGCGCTTTTAATACTTTAATATAAGCTGGTAGTTTTGATAAATGCTGATTATGAGCAAAAATATTTACCGTAACATAAACTTTTTTCTGTCTATCATGAGCATATTTCACCGCCTCTTTTATTCCTTGTAGATCAAAATCATTAATACGTACTCGCAAAGAAAAATCTGGAATACCTAAATAAACCGCATCTGCTCCGTAAGTAAAAGCTGTTTTCATTTTCAAAAAATTTCCAGCTGGAGCTAGTAATTCTAGGTTGTTCATAAAAAATTTTACTTTTTTAAACTTAAAATAAATTTACAATCATCAATTTTTACTTCTTTACCTGAGCTTATTTCAGTTACTAAGTGGATTGCTGAACTTAAAGTTTCTTTCATAATTTCTGCGCCCTTCTCTTTGAATACTTCATTAATTTCTGCACTAGCGCCAACTACAAAAACTTGGGCCGAATCTGAAAGTGATAAATTATTATCTTTTCTTAAATTATTAATCAAACGAATTAATTCTCTCTTAATTCCCTCTTTCTTTAATTCTGGAGTAATTACTGTATCTAATTCAACTTCAGTATTACCCTTCATCTTAATAAACTTAACCGCTGCTAAATTTAATTCATCTTTAACTAAAGCCGCATATTCATCAGTTAATTCATCCTCTCCCTTAACTGTAATTAAGCTCAGTCTTTGTCTAATCTTGATACCGGCTTCATCGCGCTTCGCCAAACCAAGCTCAACAATCTTGCGAGCAATCTCCATTTCTGTTAAAACCTTATTTTCTTCTGCACTTAATTCAGCAAAGTCGGTCCAGGTCTCAAGATGAATTGATTTATCTTTATCAGAAAAATTATTACCGCTAACCTTCTGCCATAAATTTTCCGCTATAAACGGCATTGCCGGCGCCATTAACTTAGTTAATTCTATCAAAACATAACGCGTAGTCACTAAAGCATTTTTTTTATCTTCCTCATCATCCGCTTTAAAACGATCACGACTGCGGCGTAAATACCAAGTAGAAAGCTCATCAATAAAATCAGCCAGCGGACGAGTTGCTTTCGGCAAATTATAAGCCTCCATCGCCTCAGTAACTTCTTTATTCAATAATTTTAATTTAGCAATAATCCAAATATCTAAAACATTGCTGCTGACTGGCACAACAATCTCCCCCTGAACTGCAGTAGCATACATTTCATAAAATTTATAAACATTCCATAAAACCATAATGTTTTTACGCAAAGCCTCCTCTACACCCTTCTCAGAAAAATTAAGATTCTCTGCTAACATCACTGGTGAAGATAATAAATAAGCGCGTAAAGCATCTGAGCCATATTTTTCCATGACCACTAATGGATCAGGATAATTTTTCAACTTCTTAGACATCTTTTTTCCATCTTCAGCTAAAACGATGCCATTAGCAATAACATTTTGAAAGGCTCGCTCACCCCTTAAAGCCCCAGAAATAACATGGAGATAATAAAACCAGGTACGACATTGATCAACGCCTTCGGCAATAAATTGTGCTGGAAAACTTTCTTCTAATTTTTCTTTATTTTCAAACGGATAGTGTAGCTGCGCATAAGGCATGGCGCCAGACTCAAACCAACAATCTAAAACATCAGGCACTCGTTTCATTGTCTCGCCACATTCTGAACAGGTAAACGTTAATGGGTCAACTTTGTCTTTATGAATATCGTTAATTTTTTCACCAGTTAACTTTTCTAATTCAGCCACACTACCAATTACCCGGCGATGACCATTAGCACATTCCCAAATCGGAATGGCGCTGGCCCAAAAACGTTGACGAGAAATTGACCAATCGCGCGCCCCCTCAAGCCACTTACCAAAACGACCATGCTTTAAATAATCAGGCGACCAATTTATTTTTTTAGCCTCTTCAAGTAGTTGTGGCTTTAAATCAACAACATTCACAAACCAAGAAGAAGTTGTGTAATTAATTAAAGGAGTATCGCAACGCCAACAATGCGGATAACTATGTTCATATTTTTCCTTATGAAATAATAAACCATGGGCAGCTAAATATTTAATAATTTCTACATCGGTAGCTGTATGATCCTCAATTGGTTTAACACTTAGACCAGCGAAATCTTTAACCTCAGCTTTAATTAAACCATCTAAACCAACGTGCTGAATAAATGGCAATTTCTCCACCTTCCTTAAATTCATATCATCTTCTCCAAAAGCGGGCGCAATATGTACAACTCCCGTACCCTCTTCAGTCGTCACAAAATCAGCCGCATAAACTGTCCAGCCACGCTCACGATATTCTAAAGTTTGATCATGATAATAATAATCAAATAATGGTTGGTATTTTTTACCAACTAATTCAGAGCCTTTAAATTCATAAATAAGCTCAAATTCTTTCTCCTTCATGACTTCCGCTAAACGTTCTTTAGCTAAAATATAATTTCCCTCGGCTGTTTTTATTTTTACATAATCAATTTCCGCGCCCACAGCTAAGGCAACATTAGCAATTAATGTCCAAGGGGTAGTCGTCCAAGCCAAAATATAAGTTCCTGGCTCAGTAATTAATTCAAATTTAGCTATAGCTGATAAATCTTTAATATCTTTATAACCTTCAGTCACCTCCGATTGTGATAAGGTCGTTTCACAATGCGGACAAATATGCATAGAGCGATAGTCTTGATAAATCAAACCCTTATCCCAAATCTGTTTAAAAACCCACCAAATACTTTCCATGTAATTTAAATCCATGGTACGATAAGAATTTTCCATATCTGCCCAGCGACCTAAACGCTTAATCACTTTTTTCCAGTCATCAATATAAGTAGAAACCCGAGAACGACATAAATTATTAAACTGCGCGACCCCTAATTCCTCAATTTCTTTTTTAGTTTTTGTACCCAATTCTTTCTCTACAATATTTTCAATTGGTAAGCCATGACAATCCCAACCCCATTTACGATTAACCCGATAACCACGCATAGTCCAATAACGCGGCACCACGTCTTTCATAATACTGCCAACCAAGTGGCCATAATGTGGTGTGCCAGTAGCAAAAGGCGGACCATCATAAAAAACATATTCACCTTGTGGTGCTTCTTTGTTTAATGATTTATGAAAAATATCTCCCTCATCCCAAAATTGTAAAACTGCTTCTTCCATACCCGGAAAAGATGTTCTCTCTTTTTTTTGTTCTTTTTGCTGTTCACTCATATTTTTTCTAGTGATCTATATTTATTTTTATTGTCCACAACACTTTTTATATTTCTTGCCGCTCCCACAAGGACAAGGGTCGTTGCGGCCGACTTTCCCTCCATCTTCAGTTTTTATTTTTTCACGCACTAAATCAAGGGTATTGCGTTCCCCAGCCTGCTTATGCATCTCTTTTTGAGCACCACTAAATTCTAATTTTGTTTCTGGTTCTTGAGCAAATTTATTTAAACCAAAATTATTTGCTATCGTTAAAGCTTCAGCTGTTTTAAAAATAGAATAAACTACATTTTTATTAATTGACTGATTAAGCCCTTGATATAAGTGCCAAGCTTCTTTTTTATATTCCACTAACGGATCACGTTGACCATAACCACGCAAGCCAATACCACGACGTAAATAACTAATTGTCTCTAAGTGCTCAACCCAAAGCTGATCAATCGCCCGAATAAGTATTCCCTTTTCAATTTCCTTAAATTCAATATTAGCTGCCTTAAATCTTTCTGGTAAAGTCGCATAAACTTCTTTGGCTGCCGAAATTAAATATTCAATCATCTTTTCCTTAGCGGCCACCTTGTCATTAGCTCCATCAGCCACTAATTCCTCCAACTTAATTTTTAAATCTTCTTTTGGTGACCAAATTGTACGCATGGTCTCAGCAATTTCTTTAATATTCCACTCTTTAACATCATCAGCCGCTGTGTGAAAATGAACTACAGCCGTAATTTCTGAACTAATCATTTCTGTAATGATCATTGATAAAGTTTTCGGCTCTACTCCCTCAGTCACTTCCGCCACACCTTCAGTAATTTCTAAAATCTCCCGACGACGGCGATAAATAGCTAAACGATGCTTATTAATCACATCATCATATTCAACCAAGTGCTTTCTGATATCAAAATTATTCCCCTCAACTTTCTTTTGAGCAGATTCAATTGATTTAGAGATCATTTTATTTTCAATCGGCATATCTTCCGGCACTCTCAAAGTCAACATTAAATTTTTCATTCTATCACCACCAAAAATACGCATTAAATCATCTTCAGTAGAAACATAAAACTGAGAAGAACCAGGATCGCCCTGACGTCCAGCTCGGCCTCTTAACTGATTATCAATTCGGCGTGATTCATGACGCTCAGTGCCAATAACATGTAGTCCACCTAAAGCTCGCACTTCCGCCTGCTCCTCTTTGATCGGCGGATTACCACCTAAAATAATATCCACACCACGTCCAGCCATATTAGTGGCTAAAGTAATCGCCCCCTTACGTCCAGCCTGAGCAATAATTTCAGCTTCTCGTTGATGATTTTTCGCATTCAACATTTGTGGCTTAAGTCCTTCACGCTCCATCATCTCGGCTAAAAGCTCATTTTTCTCAATAGAAATAGTGCCAACTAAAACTGGCTGACCTTTAGCACTCCGTTCTTTAACATCACGAATAACTGCTTTAAATTTACCTTCTTCGGTACGATAAATTAAATCATTATCATCTTGGCGAATATTAGGTTTATTGGTTGGAATAACAATCGTATCTAAATTATAAATTTTATGAAACTCCTCCGCCTCTGTTGCTGCCGTACCAGTCATACCAGACAATTTTTTATATAAACGAAATAAGTTTTGAAAAGTAATCGTGGCCATGGTTTGTGATTCTTTTTGTACTTTCACTCCCTCCTTAGCCTCAATCGCTTGGTGTAAACCTTCACTATAGCGACGACCTGGCATTAAACGCCCCGTAAATTCATCAACAATAATAATTTCCCCATCCTTAACTACATAATCCTTATCTTTCTTAAATAACACATTAGCCTTTAGGGCCTCCTCTAAATGATGCACCTCATTTACACTACCTTCTACATAAATATTGCCCAGACCCAACATCTTTTCTACCTTAGCAATCCCCGCCTCAGTTAAAGTAGCCGCTCGCATTTTTTCATCAACATTATAATCTTCATTTTCTTGTAAATTTCTAACTAACTGAGCATATTTAACATATTTATCAGTTGACTCTTCAGCTGGCGCAGAAATAATTAACGGCGTGCGTGCTTCATCAATTAAAATAGAGTCAATTTCATCAACAATCGCATAATTAAGCGGACGTTGCACAGTCTGGTTCAAGCTATAAACCATATTGTCGCGCAAATAATCAAAACCAAATTCATTATTAGTGCCATAAGTAATATCACAAGCATAAGCTTCACGGCGCGGGATTTTCTTAAAATGTTTTAAGCGCTCATCATATTGACTTTCATCAGTATAGTCCGGATCATAAACAAAGGCGCTATCATGGACAATCACACCAGTGCTTAATCCTAAAGAATAAAAAACTGGCGCCATCCAACCAGCTCCCAAGCGAGCCAAATAATCATTAACAGTAATTAAGTGAACACCCTTCCCCTCAAGCGCATTTAAATATAACGGTAAAGTAGCCACCAAGGTTTTTCCCTCACCAGTTTTCATTTCCGCAATTTGGCCACGATGTAAAACAATACCACCAATCATCTGCACATCAAAATGACGTTGATTTAAAATACGACGTGCTGCCTCACGCATCACGGCATAAGCTTCCGGTAAAAGATCATCCAGTGTTTCACCATTAGCTAAACGTTCTTTGAAAAAAGCCGACTTAGCTTTTAAACCAGCTTCATCTAGTTTTTGCAACTCCGGCTCAAAACTAGCAATCTTTTCTAATATCGGTTTCATGGCCTTAATTACCTTTTCGTTCGCATCGCCAAAAATACTAAATAATTTCATATATTTTAAAATTTAATTTATCTAATATTACAAAAAATAAACCAGACATAAAGATGCCTTGCTAACTAATATTAGTATAATACGTTTTCTTAAGAAAATAAATATTGACGATTATGTAAATAAATTGTGATAACTTATAAAAAGCCGTTTTTTGACCAAACGGCTTTTTAAATATTTTTTAAATTTTTTAACTAATTTTAATTTCTGTCTGCTGATTTTTCCTTATATTTTTTAATTACCTCGGCCAAATGATCTTTAACCTTATCAATCGCCTTATATAAATCCTTTTCTGTTTTCTCTACCCGCAAGATTTCTCTCGGCACTTCCAGATTAGCTTCTGCACGAAAAATATCTCCCTTACGCTGATTACCACGAATTCTTTCAACCTCAACATCACAATTAAGTACCTGGATATCACCTAGATATTTTTCCAACATATCCATTTTTGTTTGGCAATATTCACGAATCGCCTCAGTTAATTCTAAACGTGTTGCTTTAATTTTGATGTTCATATTTTTTATATTTATTTAATAACTAATTTAGCAATATCTTTATAAGTAATAAAAAGCACTAAAGCAATTAATAAAAAGAAACCGATATTATGAATAACATTTTCCATTTCCCGCTTAACTGGACTCCCCTTAATCCTTTCAATAATTAAAAACAATAATCTCCCACCGTCTAGCGCTGGAAAAGGTAAAATATTAATCACCGCTAAATTTAAAGATAGAAGAGCGATAAATTGCAGTAGATAAATAAAGCCTTCGCGTGCCGCCTGCCCCGTGATATTAGCGATGCCAACTGGTCCAGCAAATTGATCAGCCACTGATTGTCCATCAAAAATACTGGAAAGTAAATTGCCAAAAGCGACAAAAATTTCTTTAGTCAACCAGCCAGTCGTCTTTGCTCCCTCAACAATCGCCGAGAAAAAAGGATAGCGAATTAAGGCTGAGGCATAAATACCCACACCAATAGTTGCGCGTGAACCGCTTTGAATAGTTGGGGTGACCATAATTTTTTCTTCCTGATTGTCTCTTCTGACCAATAACTCTGTATCTAAACCATCGTTAGCTGCTATAGCGTCTTGCAAAGCAACTTCTGTACCGACCGCTTCACCATTAACAGCTAAAATAGCGTCTCCCACTTTTAATCCAGCGCTTTCCGCTGGTGAATCAGGCAAAACCGCTGAAAGCATCACACTTGATTCAGTGATAATTGCTTTTGGACCAGCCATATCAGTGGACTGCGGCAAACCAAACATATAGCCAAGCGAAAACAATAACCAAGCAAGCACGACATTCATTAAAACACCCGCCACTAAAATAATGGCTCTCTGCCAAATTTTCTTAGCAGCGAAACTATCAGCCTCACCTTGTCCTTCCCCGTTCTCCCCTTTAATTTTTACAAAGCCCCCTAAGGGCAACCAATTTAAAGAATAAAGTGTTGCTTTCTCAGCTGGGCGAACATTTTCATCAAGACTAGTTTCTAAATTTTCAACTGGCTGATTATTAAATAGCCACACTCTCTTCCCGCGTCTATTTTTATAAAACCCCAAAATACGTGGCGGAAAACCAAAACCAAACTCCTCCGCTCTAACACCAAAAAGACGAGCGGTAAAAAAATGGCCAGCCTCATGAGCAAAAACTATCACTGACAAAACGATAATAAAGATAAGAATCGTTGAAAACATAAATTATTTTTTTATTATCGTTTATTAAATCTCCATGATATCGGTCTCTTTACGATCACGAATTTGTTTTAATTCATCATTTTTCTTAGCTGAAAACTCATCTAATTCTTTCATGAATCTAAACTTATCATCTTCGCTAATTTCTTTATTATTAAAAGCAGCTTCTAGTAAATCTTTTACACCCTCACGCGCTTGACGTAAAATAACTCGCGCTTTTTCCATTTTTTCATTTAAAGTTTTTACCAAGGCTTTTCTATTTTCTTCAGTTAAAGCCGGAACAGTTAAGCGAATTTTGTCGCCTTCATTAGCCACGCCAAAACCAAGACCGGCATCAATAATTGCTTTCTCAATTGCTTTCGCCACCGATTTATCCCAAGGAACAATAATAATGCTGCGCGCATCAGAAACGGCAATATTGCCAACCGCATTAATTGGGTTCATTACACCATAGGCCTCAACTTGCACATTATCAAGCACTGCCGGGTTAGCACGTCCCGTTCTTAAAGTGGCAATATCTTTCTTAAAGAAATCTAAAGCATTAGTGAAGTCATCTTGTTTTTTCTGTAAAAATTCATTCATATAATTTATTTAATTAACAATTAATTTATTTTTTTATTTTTCTAATTTTCTAGTTCCCAAATAAATAATATTCGGATTCTTGTAATCAATCAACAAATCTCGTCCAGCTCGCTTGGTCGGCAAATTCTTTGAAGTCCAAGTAACTCCACCATCTATAGATTTTATAAAAGCGGTGTTCGTTACATAATATATTTCATCAGAATTTTCTGGATTAACCGCAATCGCATTAATGACTGCATCTTTTTCTGTTTGAATCAAATTAAGATTCTCCCAGGTCATGCCATTATCTGCTGAACGCAAAATAACTTTTTCAGTCGCCAAAAAAATCAGATTATCTTTCTTGTTAATAATTAAATCTCTAAAATACGGACCGGGATTGAATGACTCTAAAGCGGTATTAATATCAGTCCAATTTTCTACTTGAAAATTAGCGTCTATATCTGCTGAGGCAACCGCATTAGTGTTAGTGTTAGAATTAAAACTATAAATCTTACCCCGGTTAGTAGCTACAAAAATTAAACGGCTATCCAGTGGCGAAATAACTAATCGCAAAACTCCATCATTTAAACGATGAATAGTCCGCCAAGAAGCTCCACCATCTATACTTTTAATAATATCACCGCGACTAGTTCCTAAATAAATATTTCTAGTATTGTAATGGTCAATAGCGATTGATCTAACAAGCACACTGGTATTGCTATCAAAATAGATCTGTGTCCAGGAACGTGAACAATCATCAGAACGATAAACTTGATTGCCAATGGCCGCATAAATTATACATTTTGACTTCGGATCAACTTTCACATCATTAATTGTTGTTCTTGGTAAACCAGAAACAGCACGCCAACCTTCAGTGATATTATAAGTATAATATAAACCTCGCTCAATACTTGCTAAATAGATTGCTTGACTGTCCTGCGGATCCATGGACATTAAATTAACATTAATATCAGCGATACTTCCTGGACGAGCAGCCACACTTGGCACAGCGGTTAATAATTTCCAAGTATTGCCTTTATCGCTACTGGCAAAAACACTACCATCAACCGTCTGCGATTTAGAAGAGGTGCTAGTTGAAAATGAACAGGCAGAAGTAATTAACATCACAGCCACCAGAGTTAAAATCAATTTAAAAGATTTGTTAAACATATATTTCTATAAATTAATAATTAATTGTTCAAGAATTAAACGTGGATTAACATTCGCATTTAGATATTCTTTCGCTTGGGCAAGCAGTTTTAAGCAATTAAGCAGCCCCACTGCTTTGATACCATTCTCTTCAGGAAAATCAAGTAAAATTTTTTGTAAAGAATCTCGTAAAACTTGGTGCTGCAATAAATTCTCCTGCCCTAAAGACAGCAGCAATAAATCACGCAATAAAGCTTCAAGCATCATAATTATTTCTAAAGCACTAGCCACCGCCTGACGACTATAAGTTTTATCAGCAAAAAGGCTGTCTAATATTTGTAAACGACCGTTTGTATCTGCCTTAAAAATTTCTAAAATCTTTTCCGCTTTTTCTAAATATTTTTTATATTCTTCCGGATTTTCTAAATAATAAATGGCTCGTAACGGCCGACCCAGCGCTAAAAAACTTAAATCTTTAGCCAATGAACGATTAGCGCCATAATGATCAATTAAATAATCATAGATTGTCGGCGCTGGCACTGGATAAAAATAAAGTTTTTGCCCCCGTGATAAAATAGTAGCTGGTAAATTCTCTTCAGAATTAACTAAGAGTATAATCACCACTTTATCCCGCGGCTCTTCTAAAGTTTTTAACAAAGCGCTTTTAGCCTCCTCACTTAATAAGTCCGCCTCTTTTATTATACCGACTTTATAAGAATCAAGGAAAGAGCTAAGGTTTAACATCTTAATAAACTCTCTAACCGCCTCAATGCTAATATTTTTTTTATCTGCCTCCGGACTTAAAATATATAAATCACTATTCAACCCCTCATAATTTCCTTGGAGATTACGCGCAAAAGCAAGCGCAATAGTTGACTTTCCTAATTCCTCCGAACCAATAAAAATATAAGTCTGAGCTAATTTGCCACTTTTTAAACTTTTATTCAAAAAATTAATCACCTTCTCATTGCCAATATTAGGCCAGGAATATTTAGCAGTAGTTAGTTTAGATACAGACTTAAGCATAATTATTCAGCGGAGCTTATTAAATTTAAATTACCCGTACTCACTCCCAATCCGAGATTAGTCATAATGTTAAAAGCATCAAGCGGACGCCCCAGATAATATAATTTTAAATTATTTGGATTAAAATAATAAGCCTTGCCACTATCTTCTGGTTTAAGCAATATACGCCCAGCTAAACGTTTCCAGGAATTCGGATTTTTTTCTATTGAATTAAAATTAACATTAGATACACCTAGAGCTAATTTTTTCATTAAACTAAAAGCATTGTCTGGACTGCCTAAACTATATTTTTTTCCATTAACCGGATTAACATACCAGGCCTGGCCCTTATCCTCAACTTGTAATAAAATTCTACCTTTCAATCTCTCCGCTAATGGAGAGTTCACTGCCGAAGATCCAGAAGATGAGCCAGAAGATGAGCTAACAGATGAAGCAGTGGCTACGACCGCATCCGCATCCGCTGCTCGTGATAAAGAAAAGCTAGTCTTCCCAGCTAAAGAATATTTAGCGACTGAGGATAAATTAACTGTATACGGTGTAGCATTTTTTGCGTAAAAAGCTTGACCATATTCAATCGTAGAGCCAGAAGAAGATGAGCCAGAGGATTTAGTTGAACTAGTATAAGAAACTAAATATGGACCAGCCGCTAAAGCCAAAGAAGCTCTCCCGTTAGTTAACTTAATTGTGCCAGCCGATGAACCTTTATAATAAGTTCCCTGGTTTCCAGTTAAATAATATAACTTTAAAGAAGTAATATCAGTTGGCGCCTTAAAAGTTATTAAACTATATTTTAACTCTTTTAATTTTTTACTAGAATCAACCGAAACATTCCAAAACTTTTGCTGATTCCCTAAATCATCAGTCGTCACTAACGCATATTTTCCCTCTTGATATTCAAAAGAAAATTGACCGCTCGCATTTGTTTTAGTGGTAAATAATTTATTACCTAAATTATAATACCCATTATTCTCTTTCTGCTCATATAACATTATTGTTTTATTAGTGAGCAAGCGCCCCTGAGCATCACTCAATTCACCAGTGATACCACTAAAAGAAGAATCAAAATTATAATCCCGATCGGCCGCCATTTGAATGTTATAGAAATTTTTTACATTACCATTTGTATCCTTGGTACTTAAAACATAAATCCCCGATTGAGCCTCATTATAAGCATCATAAGATGGAACAAAAATAGTCGCCCGACCAGCCGAATCAGTCTTTAAGTTAGCAATTAAATCGCTAGAACTAAAAGTCGGCTGACCATCAATATCAAATTTTTGCTCATATAAAGAAAAAGCATAATTATATTTTGGCGAACCAGACGAATCACGTAAAACAATATTTAAAGACGGTAAATTACGGACAATCGTTCGCTCACTCCCACAAGTAAATTTAGCCACATTAAAAATTGAGAAAACTCCTTTATCTTTATTTTTATCCCAAACTTTTAAGGCATAAGTTAAGGCTGTGTTTGGTTTAAAAGAAACGGTTGCCTGCCCATAGGCATCAGTTTTCCCAGCCGCTACTTCCTTTGCTCCGATAGTTGGCAGACCATTAATGCTTGTTCCTTGCTCATAAACCTTAAAACTCAAATTAGCGGCCGCAGCGCCAGACATATCTTTCAAAACAATTTTTAATTTTGACTCAGTGGCACAATTAGTAGTGGTGTTGCCAGAAGAAGAAGTTTCCGTGTCCTTAAGAGTTAAAGTAGAATCAGAAGTTAAACCAGCTAAAACATAAATATTCCAAAAAATTTGATATTCATTACCAACTTTTACCCGCACAGCATAATCCCCTTCTGACACCTCTAAACTACCGTAACCATTCGTGCCGGTAGTTAGGGTGCCTACCCTTTTGCCCAGTTCTTCATTACCAGCGCTACTCACCTGCTTGGTGTATACTTCTGCCGTTAAGCCAGTGACTACTGAGCCATTGGCATATTTAAAACGTAAACGTAAATTACCAGACCCAAAACCAATGCGTGACATTTCTTGATCAACTACCCGAATATTATAACGATAAGTATTTACTCCTTTATAAGTTGTTTTTAAAACATAATAATCTTTTTGGTTACTAATTCCCCGCAAACTGCCTTGAGGTAAATAAAGACGATAATGGCCAGCCGCATTAGGTGTAAAAGTACCTAAAAGCTCATTAGTCGCTTCTTGTATTTCGTCATCAACATCATAAAGCTGAGTATAAACACTAAAATTAACATCCGTTAAAGCATTACCAACAGCATCCGAAAAAACAAGCTCTACCCCACTCAAAGTTTCCTCAACAGTTACCGTTTCACCGCAAGAAAAATTATAATCATAAAAATAAAAACTAGCCGAGTCTTTAGCAATAGTCCGCATCCTGATTGCATAAGTAGCTGATTCCGCTTCTCTGTTAGTAAAAGAAATGGAAGCAATTCCTAAAGTAGCATCAGTTGTGCCGCCTCCTACTCTAACTCCCGGTTTTTTTTGACCATCAGCGTCCACTGTTTGCTTATAAATATCCACGCTCACCTTCGGAATATACTCACCGTTAGCATCCCGCGCAACTACCTTGACCTTAGTCGCTTCTCGGCAAACCGTCTCAGCAGCCTTAACTGAATCAGGGCAAAATAAGAAAAAGGCAAAAATAAACAAAAAAGATAAACTTAATTTAAAAATCCTTGATTGAAACATTTTATTTAAAATTAGCATAATTAAACCTAAAATAAAGACATTAATATAATTAAATCGCCTTTATTCCTTAAATATTTCTATAATAATATAATTATAACATATTTTTAAAAAAATGAAGCATAACTTTAGGTGATTCTCATTGATTTTTTAAACTGATATTGCTATATTAAAAGTATTAAATTAATAAAAATATGCTGAGCCGCCTTAAAAAATTTATCCTTTTTTTTGGTGATTTAATTTTTTTAGCCATTTCCCTTTTTTTAATGATTGCTATTCGCTATCCGCAAGCAAGTTGGTTAACTAATTTTCAAAACCACCTTCCTCATTTTTTAGTAGTTTTTGCTATTTGGCTAATTGTTCTCTATATTAATGGTCTCTATAACTTAAACCTTAAAACTAATAGCCAAAAATTCTTCTCAGCTACTATCAGCACAGTAATTTTAAGTGGCCTCATATCAATTATCTATTTTTATCTCAGTGTCCAGTCAACAATTACCCCGAGAACTAATCTTTTCATCTTCATTGCTATCTTCACTCTGCTCTTCTTTATTTGGCGCAATCTCTATCAAGCCTTAGTTAGCCCCCTAATTCCTAAAAGCAATTTAGCTATTATTGGTTTTAATAAATATACTGAAACCCTAATTGAAGAATTAAAAAATAATCCGGGCGCTGGTTATCAAACTGCTTTAATTTTTAAAGAACCAAGTGAAATGGCTAAACTAGTTGAAAGTGTAAAGGAAAATAATATCCGCGCCATTGTAGTTACTGATGATTTTAAACAAAATGAAAAATTACGCGAAACTCTGTTTAGCTGCTTAGCCTCCAATGTGGTTTTCTTTAACTATCCAGACTTTTATGAACTTTTAACTGGCAAAATACCAGTTGAAGCGATTGATGCCAGTTGGTTTTTAAATAATATTCGGGGTGGCGAAAAAAATTATTATAATTTCATTAAACGTGTCCTTGATTTTATTGGTGCTATTTTACTTTTAATTATTAGCGCTGTCTTCTGGCCAATAATTGCGCTCGGCATAAAATTAGGTAGTCGCGGTCCAGTTTTTTTCACCCAAGAAAGATATGGTCAAAATGAAAAAGTGTTCAAGATGATTAAATTTCGTACTATGCGAGAAGATGGCAATAACCGAAGCATGACGATTGAGGGTGATAAACGGATAACTAAATTTGGTTCTTTTTTAAGAAAAACTCGTTTAGATGAAATTCCCCAAATCCTCAATATCATTAAAGGCGAAATGAGTTTTATTGGTCCACGCCCAGAAAGACCAGAAATTGTTTCCGATCTTGAACACCAAATTCCTTTTTATAAAACAAGATTATTAATTAAGCCCGGTATTACTGGTTGGGATCAGGTTTCTGGCAAATATCACTCCCCATCTTTAGAAGATACTCTAGAAAAACTCCAATATGATTTATTCTATTTAAAACACCGCTCCTTTTATCTTGATTTAATTATTACCCTAAAAACAATCGCGACGATGCTCAGTCGTGAAGGAAGATAATATAATTTTTATGAAAAAAGCTTTAATCACCGGCATCACCGGACAAGATGGTTCTTATTTAGCTGAACTTCTTCTTAGCAAAGGCTATGAAGTTCACGGCATTATTCGTCGTGCCAGCACATTTAATACTGATCGTTTAAACGATATCTATCAAAATCCTCAAGATATCAGCCGTCGCTTATTTTTACACTATGGCGATATTTCTGACAGTAGCAATATTAGTCGTTTAATTGAAAAAATTAAACCAGATGAAATATATAATCTTGCTGCCCAAAGTCACGTTCGTGTTAGTTTTGATTTACCAGAATATACAGCCGATACAACCGGCCTAGGAACTGTTCGTATCTTAGACGCTATCAAAAACTCTGGAGTCAAAACAAAATTTTATCAAGCTTCTTCCAGTGAAATGTTCGGCAAAGTTAAAGAAGAAGATTTGCCCATCACTGAAAAAACTTTATTTCACCCTCGCTCGCCTTATGGCTGCGCCAAGGTCTATGCTTATTGGATAACAAAAAATTATCGTGAAAGCTATAATCTTTTTGCTGTTAATGGCATACTTTTTAATCATGAATCACCGAGACGCGGTGAAACCTTTGTCACCCGCAAAATTACCAGAGGATTAGTTAGAATAAAATTAGGTAAAGAAGAAAAATTATATTTAGGAAATTTAGATGCTAAACGTGATTGGGGCTATGCTCCAGATTTTGTTGAAGGTATGTATTTAATGATGCAACAAGAAAAACCAGATGATTACATTTTATCTACCGGCGAAACACATACCGTTAGAGAATTTGTAGAATTAGCCGCTAAAAATTTAGGTATGGAAATAGAATGGCAAGGAAACGGATTAGATGAAAAAGGGATTGATAAAGTAAGTGGTAAAGAAATAATTGCTATTGATCCAGCTTATTTTCGGCCAGCCGAAGTTGACATCCTGCTGGGCAATCCAGAAAAAGCCAAAAAAGAGCTGGGCTGGGAGCCAAAAGTAAAATTTCCAGAATTAGTAAAAATAATGGTCGCAGCTGATTTAGAAAAAGAACAAAAATAATATGCTAAAAAAATCAAAAATATATGTAGCTGGACATAGAGGCTTAGTTGGTTCAGCGATTTTAAGAAAACTAAAAGAAAAAGGCTATAAAAATATAATTGTCAAAAGTCATCAAGAGCTTGATCTTTTAAATCAGGCAGCTGTTGACACCTTTTTCAAAAAATATAAACCAGAATATGTTTTCTTGGCAGCAGCTAAAGTTGGAGGAATTTTAGCAAACAAAGAAAAACCGGCTGAATTTATTTATGAAAATTTAATGATTGCTGCCAATGTTATTAATGCCGCTTATAAATATAAGGTGAAAAAACTACTCTTTCTTGGTAGTTCTTGTATATATCCGCGACTAGCGCCTCAACCAATAAAAGAAGAATATCTCCTCACTTCCCCCTTAGAAAAAACCAATGAGGCTTACGCGATTGCCAAAATTGCCGGTTTGAAGTTGTGCGAATTTTATAACCGACAATATAAAACAAATTATATTTCTGTAATGCCAACCAATCTTTACGGTCCAAATGATAATTTTGATTTAAACAGCTCTCATGTTCTGCCAGCCCTAATTAGAAAATTTCATGACGCTAAAATGAAAAATAATAAATCAGTTACACTTTGGGGGAGCGGCCGACCAAAAAGAGAATTTTTGCACGTTGATGATTTGGCCGAAGCCACAATCTTTTTAATGAATAAATATAATGGTCAAGAAATAATTAATATCGGCTGTGGTGAAGATTTAAGTATCAAAGAATTAGCTAATAAAGTAAAAGCTATTACTGGTTATAAAGGAAAAATAATTTGGGATAAAACTAAGCCAGATGGTACACCCAGAAAATTACTTAATATTGATAAATTAAAAAAATTGGGCTGGAAGCCCAAAATTAATCTTGATAAGGGAATCTTGGGAACATACCGCTGGTTTGTAGAGAATTATAAATAAAAATAAATTAAAAAATATATAATAAATAAAACCGCAATAATTATTGCGGTTTTATTTAATTAATTGTCTTTACGATTTAACCAAATTAATTATCAACCTAAAAATAGTCTTTAATCTTGCTTTAAAATATCTTGGATAATTATTCTTATAACGACGAATTATTTTATCAGTAACCAAAATAGTTTTTAATCTTTTTTGTTTCGTTATACTTTTATCATGAATTAAATAGGCTGTCATAATATCGGGTAAATTAGCTAATTTATAATCACAACCAATTTTTAGCCATAAATCATAATCTTCACCAATATCTAATGAATCATTATAACCGCTAAAAGCCTTTTTTTTAAATAAAACACTAGATTGAGCAAATTGATTTTTCCAAAGAAGTTTATTTCTAATATTTTTATCATCCGTTTCAAAAATATCCTCTTTCAATACTGTGGCCCTCTCATCCTCACATCTAATAGCTGTGCCAATTAAAGCCACGTCTAAATAAGTATCTAAATAAACTACCTGTCTTGTTAATTTATCTCTAGATATCCAATAATCATCGCTATCCAACATAGCAATATATTCTCCAACAGCCAAAGAAATACCTTTATTACGACTTTTAGCAATACCTAAATTTTTTTCGTTTAAATAATACTTAATCCTATTATCATTAAAGGCTCTAACTATTTCACTAGTATTATCCGTGGAAGCATCATCAATAATCAAAAGCTCAAAATCTTGATAATCTTGGAACAAAACACTATTTATTGCCCTGGATAATAAATCGGCACGATTATAAGTAATAATAATAACAGATACTTTTGGCATATTATTTAACACTTATTTGAAGCCAGCTTGGTGGCAATAAATCATTATATTCATCCATAAAAACGTTATTCCATTTATTAGGGGCAATAACTATTTTATTTGGATTTTGATTAAGCCAAGCACCCCAAAAACTAAAAGTGGAATTAGAAATTATATTATGTTTACATCTGGACATGATTATTAATTCTTCACAATTCGTTAATTCAGGACTAGAAACAAAAACTAGATTATCTTTGTTATCCAGATTTTCTTTTGCCCAAACAATATCATCAGAAAAAATATAAAATACTGGATCAACAACTTTTTCCTTAATAATTCTAAAAGCCCTATTATAATATTCTAGTCCGCAAATAAAACACTCTTTATTATTCACATAATCACCACGCCGAATATGAACTGATATCGCATTAGATTGTAATTTATAATCAATATCTTCCTTTAAAGTTATTTCTTTTAATAATTGCTCTTTAATCGGTTCTAAATATTTATAACTCTGAAAAAATCCTTCAATATAATTAGCTTTAGTTTCTAAAATATTTTTTTCGTAGCCAATATGATACTTTTTAAAAATCTTCTTATATATTTTAATTAATAGAGAAAATTTTGGCTTTACTCGCTTAATCTCACTATCAGAGGCAACCGTAGCACTAATATTAAAATTGTCTAAATCATAAAAACGAACGGTATCAGAACCAGAAAATAAATTATTATTATCAATCTTCAATTCTTCTCCTCTTTTTTTAGCTAGAAAAAGTCCAAAAGCATATTGAAAAAGCTGATTACCCAAACCACCTTTTAATTTAATTATTATCATGAAATTATGAATTATTTTTAATAAATAGCTTCATTTACAATATCTAATAATTTTTTAGCACAAATAGAATCAGTAAAATTTTCTAAATAATATTTTCTAGGCGAAAATGTCAACTTATTTTTATCAAAATCTAACATTATTTTTTTTAACTCTTCAAGTGAAGAAAAAAATAAACCTGACTCATTATTTAAATATGGAGCTGAGACATCATTACCACTAATACTTTTCCCTTTTATTTCATATACACCTTTAGTCCAAACAAAAGTTGGAACATCCTTCATCCAAGCCTCTAATAAGCTTATACCCTGTGATTCTGATTCTTGTAAATATATAACACAAGAAGCTTTTTCTAATTTTTGTAAATAATCGGCTCTTAAATATTTTCCATAATATATTATTTCAAAATTATTATAAACACCTTCCAAAAATAATATTACCTCTCTTATTAAATTTTTCGGCGCATTTTTTATATATAAAAGAGGCCCTGTTTTTTGTTTATTATTAAATCCAAGATCTTCAACCCCTGACGGCCAAATAAATAATTTATCTTTAATGTCTTTATTAAAAGATAACCAAACCTTTTTTACCCATTCGCTCGGAACTAATATATAATCAATTTCTGAAGACAAAATAATACCATCAAAATCATCTGGCGTAACTACTAAATTTGGCCCAGCAATTAATTTTTTAATTTTCCCTTCTTTTTTTAATTTTATCGCCCATCTTAAAGCATCAAGACTGCTATTAACAAAAAAAGTTTCTATTCCATTCAGTTTAGGATTATTTTTATTAAGAAAAAAAATAACCCCGAGCTCCTTTAAGCCTCTAATAAGACTCTTGTTAACAGCCTGGGGGCCACGATTTTTTCTAAAAATAAAGCGAGCAATTTCTTTGAAAAATTCTCTAGAAAAATAATTATACGGTTTTTTAATGTAAATATAAAACATCAATATATCTTTTTAAAATAATCTCTTACCTTTCTCAAGGTCTTATAATTATATTTATTTATCAACAATCTTTTTAATAAAAAATTAAAAAAATGATAAACTGCTCTTCTAATTTTATTTGGAAAAGGTCTCTTAATTACATCTTCATATATACTTATTATATTATCCATTTGTCCGCCCAACTCATATTTTTCAAAAAATCTTTTTTTCGCTTTCTCGGATAAAGAATTATAATATTCTCTATCTTTTTCCATTCTATTTAACTCTTTAGCATAATCATTGATATTAGAAAAAACTGCTCCAGCATTACCAATACATTCAACATGTCCATTATTGATTTCTGAAAAATGACTAATTATTGGACAACCAAAATATAAAGCCTCAGCCATTGCTGTTGAATTAACCTCTCCGTCCTTTCTACCATGAGCATAAACATTTAATGTATTTAAAAACTTATAAACAAATTGTTGATCAGCACTATGATCTAAAAATATAATATTTTTTATACCAAGACTTTTTGCCTGCTCACGATATTTTTTACTTCCACCGAGAATAATAAATACATTACTCTCTGATTCAACCATTTTATAAGCCAACAATGGGATTTCTGAAAAAATACTATCTTCATTTCTCTGATGAAAACCAAAAACAAATTTATCTTTAATATTATACTCATCTCTCAAATCGCCTCCTTTAAATTTTATATCCATAGGATGAGATACTAAAACCACTCTTTTTTTATCTCCACCTTTTTTTATCCATTTATTAGCATTCCACTTACATATATGCATTACACGAGAAATATTATATTGATTATCTACCATTCCAGATAAATGTAAAGAATCAATTATTGCTGTCTTTTTTATTTTATAAAAAGGATACTCGGGGTTGCCAGCTCTTCCTGTTTGAATTATGTCATACTTATTTTCCGAAAATTTATCCCAAAAATCTGTATTAATCCAATCATGAGTATAAACACCTAAATCAACATAATCTAAATTAAATTTTATCAAATTAACTCCAGCCTGCCGCATTAATGCAATCTTCTCACTATCATCATGAACTACTGGATCGCTGTCCGGATTCTTGCAGACAACAGGATCACTATAATAATAATCAACCTTAAATCTATCTTTGGGTAAATTCATGGCTATTGTTTGTAAAAATTTTTCAGTACCGCCAGGAGAGAGGCCGTTAATTTTTATAATCGCTAATTTTATCATATTTATAAAACTTATTTCTAATCTAATAAATATAAAAACTAATTAATTATTTTATTTTTTATTTTATTTAAATACACTAACCATTTTGAAAAAACTTTACTCCTCGGCTTCCTGCCCACTCTTTTAATAAACTCTTCACGCAACTTCTCTATATCCCAAATCTGTAACGGCTCAAAAAATTTTATTCCATATTGATCAAAAAATTTAATAATCTCTTCAATATACCAATTATCATTTGATAATCGTAAATCAATATTATTAATAAATTTTGAACTTAATTTCTCAGGAAGATTATTCTTCTGCCATTTTTTATTATCAATAGTTATTGAATAAGTATTATTTATTCTTTTTGCGCTTCGTTTTCCCTCAACTAATTCTGAGCACCTATACCATGCTTGTTTATAATCATTTCTCTTTTTATTTAAATATTGCAGATGAAGAACAGCGCCATCGTCTGGCGGCACTATTATTGAATTTGCACCCCCCCCTCCTGGCGTTCTTTCTTCAGATAATTTTTTGTCTTTAAATTCCAATGTTCCATCATCAAATACTATAAAGTCCTTATAAATTTCCCAAAACACTCCATCAGATCTATAACTTTTATGATCTAAAAGAAACACCCATTTCATCATTATTTTCTGACCCGGGACCATTCTTTCCAAATATTTATGATATGTAAGAAGAAAATTATCAGAAAAAACCTCATCAGCATCTAGCCAAATAAAATGGGTCCCCCCTCTTTCTCTCCCAATCTTAAGCAAGGTTTTTCTTTTTGTGGACATATTAACTGTTTGTCCATCAAATACTTCATTTTTAAAAACTATAGCCTTAGGAAATTTTGATAAAATATCTTTATAATCATCACTGGAATTATCATCTAATATAATAATTTCATCTGCGATAAGACTAAGTGATCCCAAACAAGCACTTAATACCCAGGCTTCATTTTTAATTGGCAACAAAGCTATTATTTTCATTTTTATCAAAATTATTGTCCCCTACTTTACCACAACAACAAACTCTACGTTAACTATCTTTAAAAAATACTTTTTTAAAGCGCTTCAAAATGGTTCTTATATAATTCCTAATTTTTTTCAATCCTCTAACTATCGGCTTAAATAAAAATATCTTTTTAAAAATGTATTTATTTAAACCAATATTTATTAATCTTTTATTTTTCTCTAAAACATCTAAATAGCCAGGCACATATTTATCAATTTTGATAAAATTACCATCTAAATAACAATTATTTATATCATACTTAGTCGCTCTAGCCACTAAATCATAATCAAGTTTATCAAAAATTCCATACCTCAATTCTATTGCCGTCCTTTCAAGAGCTTGAACTGAATTTGGTCTTGTACTAGCTCCGAGTCCCTCATTTAAATAATATCCAAGCAAACCAGAAGTATATGCGGCCTTCGTATGGAAAGATAGTCTTATAGAAAAATCAAAATCGGCACCAGATCTAAATTGCTCATCAAAAAATCCAACTTTTTCACAAAGACTTTTTTTAAACATAAAAAATGGACCAAAAACCATTGAACGAAAAAAATCATTATCAGAAAATTTACTACAATCAACTAGCCGACCACTCGTTGCGCCAAAAGTTCTCACAATCATAAAATCACCAAAAACTACCCCACAATCACTTTCTTTCATTTTTTTATATTGTAGTTCTAGAGAATTCTCAGTACGCAAATCATCAACATTCCAAATAGCTAAATATTCTCCTGAAGACTCTCTTATACAACGATTCATTGAAACACCAATCGGATCAACCTTATTAATAATAATATGTTTTAATCGTCCAGGATATTTATTTTGAAAATCTTTAATCCAAGAAATTTCTTCCTCATCTGGTTCATTATGATCTAAAACCACTTCCATTTGATTAAATATCGTCTGTTTTGGAAGTTCGTCAAGAAAGCGTTTCAAATAACGCTTCATTCTAAAACAAGGAGTTATTGTACTCACTAATATTTCATTCATATATTTTCTTTTTTTACAAGCTCTATCATTTCCCTCAGGCCAGTTTCTAAATCAACTTTTGGAAACCATCCTGGAATTTTCCCCTTAATTGGTGTTATAGGTGTTGAGCCAATCTTTTTACCAGGAATAACCTTAGCACCCGTAATTTTCGCAATCAGATTAGCAACATCAATAACCTTGACCCACTCAAAACTTGTCACATCATGAATACCCTTTAAATTATTAGAAATAGCTATGTGCCAAGCTTGACAGACATCTGATATATTAATAAATTGCCTTTTTTCCTCACCAGTGGTCATCATTCTTATTTCGCCTGTTTCTACTGCTTGTCTAACAAAATCAGAAACAACATGACTTCTTTCAGAATTATTTTCTACTGGACCATATACGTTCCATTGTCTTATAAAAACTCCTCCTAACAACCTAGTCCAAACCTCTCCCAATCTCTTAGTAACCCCATACACTGTATCATATTCCTCGGCTAATTGGCTTGAAATAAATAGAAAAGGTTTTCCACTTTTTCCTATCTGAGGCATTAAATTGGATAATAACTTAAGATTCCACTCTAATTGATATAATTGAGCGCTTTCTTTATAAAGATACTTTGCACCACCAACATCCCAAGCTAAAAAATAAATGCGATCAATTTCGCTAAAATCAATCTTAGCTTTACGGGCATCCTCGTGCTCTCCTCTTTTAATATCAAAGCGCACAACAGACTCTCCTTGTTTCTCAAGAAAATCACATAAATAATTACCAATAAATCCATCTGAGCCAATAACTAAATTTTTGATCATAATTTTATTTATAAATTAAAAATTAATAAAAAATTAAAATTAAATTATCTTAAAAAATTTTTTAATAACTAAATTTAAATTTTTAATAAAAATCACTACTTTTAAAATTAATCTATTCAATAATCCTATAAAAACTCTATTAGAAAATATTTCCGAATTATTTAATTTCTTATAACTAAGTCTCAAATTCCAAATATATTGATCACCCCCAATTAGTTTATCAGAATATTCTTGAACTTTTTCCATAATTAACGTTTCCCCAAAAATCTTTTTAGAAAAAATTGATAACAATGTCGTGTCATGCCTAAACATCTCGCAATCTCTAATAAAATAATTCTTATCTTTTCCTTTATTTCTCCAAGAGTCTTTTTTAGAAAAACCCAAACAAAGACCAGTCACTCCTGCCTCATAGGTCAATTGAGTAACTTCTTTTATTTTAGCAGATCCCCGCTTAAAGCCAAAAATGCCAGCCGTAACAGGTTCTGAATCCAATAATAAGCTATCCAAATTAAAAATACCAATATATTCTGAAGGTGTCATTTTCCTAATAGTGTTCTCTTTACCAACACCAACTAAAAGATATCCATTATTATTAATTTTATTAAAAATATTATCAAGTGGTCTCAATATCTGACACCCAGCATCTATATAAAAATTATTTTCAGCAAGCGGATTATTTAAAATATATGTTTTCCATGTATAACAGGATCTCCAATACTTTACAAAATGAGGAACCTCTAAAACTGTAACGCCCTCTATTGCTTCAATTTCCTTTCTAAAAATACTAAATAAACCAAGATCGTAGACATAAATTCTGGGATGATTATGATAAATCTTTTTTATTGACCCTAATAAATTAATCAAAGATGGGAAAAATTTATTTGAAGCTGACGTGATTATACAATTATCCATATTAATTAAATTTATATTTTTATATTATCAATTATTACGAATCACTCTATAAACCATCTCTCGGCTCTCCTTAAATAAAAACAAACTTAGAGACATTAAAATATAAGAAATAAAAGTAGCCCAGGCTGCACCAACAATACCAAAACGAGAAATCATAAAAAAATTAAGAATAATATTAGCAGTCATGGAAATAAAAGATGAAAATAGTACTATACGACGATAATTTTCAGCTATTAAATAACTATTACATAAACTACCAATTGCCGTTCCAACATTAGACCAAATATATACTTGTAAAACAGCGATACTACCTAAAAAGGCTGGACCATAAAGAATTGAAACTATTGGCTTAGCCAAAACAGAGGTAATTACAGAAATAGTGATTGAAAAAAATAAAAGAAAAAGAAAAAGATAGCGCAAACGTTTAACATATTTAACATCACTTTCCTTTTTGGCATTAATAATAGCCGGAAAGAGAGAACTAACAATAATGCCAGGAATAAAATACCAAACCTCCGTTAAACGAACAGCGGCATCATAAAGACCAACTGCTGAAGCGTCTATCATATTCTTAATCATCACTTGATCAACACGAGCATAAATTGTAGCAAAAGCATTAGAAACTATTAATGGCCATGAATCATGAAGTATTTTTTTAGCAACAGCACTATCGTAACGCCAAGCAAAAACACTTTCCTTTAATTTCTTTTTATATATATATAAATAAAGAACTGCATAAAGAATTGATTCTAAAAGAAGAATTAAAGCTAAATAAATAATTCCCTTGCCTAAAATAATGATAATAATTTTTAAAATATTTAAAGTAATAGAAATAATTAAAGAAATCAAAGAAGGATATTTAGATTGAACTCGAGCTTGAAATTCATAAATTATTATTTGAAAAGCATTAAAAATAAAAGTTGAGGCAATAATAAATATCAAAATATTAGAAATCACATCTTTGTTGATCAAAAGCGTTGTAATACAACAAATAATCATGGTAACCAAGCCAGCTAAGACTCTCATTAAAAACGAAGATCCAAGATAAGTTGAGCGCTTTTCCGGGTACTTTACCAAATCTCTAAATAAAATTTGATCAATTCCTAGTGTAGCGATAAAAGAAAATAAACCAACAAAACTAACGGCATAACTTAATTGTCCATAATTTTCTGGCCCAAGACTTCTAGCGACAAAAATAGTAGTAACAAAAGATATGGCCAAACTTAAAATTCTAGCTATCATCATCCACCCCGTGTTCTTAAAATATTTACGAAAACCACTGTGGCTCAATATCCATTGCCATTTCTTGGGAATAAAGCGATTAATTTTATCAAAAGTTGCGTCAATCATTTTAAATAAATAAAAAAGAGCTTACCACTCTTTTGTTTTTTCAATTACTTTATGTTTTAAATCTAAATAAGTTTTCGCAGTCTTTTCTTCCGCTTTAGGAGATACTAATTTTAAAATTTCCAATCCCAAAATCCGATATTGCTTCCCTACCTTATTAGCCTTAAGTAAGCCACTTTTTAGTAAGCGCTTCATTGTACTATTACTGATCTTTAATAATTTTTCAGTTTCACTAGTTGTATAAACAGCCTGCGGTTTTATTTCCTCCGTCATATAAAAACATTATACTCTTATCAAGAGAAAAGGGTCAATAGGTGTCTTTAAGTGCCAAATTAATGCTTATAAACCTCTAAATACCCCTTAATCATCCGTTCTAAAGCAAAAATCTCTTTATTAGTTTTCACTAATTTAACATTTTTAATCAACTGTAAAAAATCAGCCTGATCATTTAATTGAAAACAATTTTCAATTCCCACAATTTCTTCATTGCCGCCCACTCTACTAGCTATAGCTGGGACACCAGCACTAATTGCTTCTATCAAACTAAGAGATAGTCCCTCAAAAATTGATGGCAAAACAAATAAATCAAATGCTTTTAAATATTTACTCGCCTCCATTATTTCCCCTGTCAAAATAATTTCATTCTCTAATTTATATAAAGAAATTAAATTTTCATACTTAACTCTTTCTGGTCCTTCGCCAATTAAAACTAATTTAGCTCCGGGCTTAATCTCTTTTAACGCCTGATGAGAATTAATTAAAAATTCATAATTCTTCGGATAGGCTAAGCGACCAATAGAACCATAAACATAATCATCCTCATTTAACCCCAGCTCCCTTCGTGCCTCCTCACGATTTAAATAATAATCTGATCTTTGCTCTATGCCATTATAAATTAAATGACTTTTTGCCTTTAAACCCTTAAGCAATCCTGAGTTATAAGCATAATCTAAATTTAATTTACTAACAAAAACAATATCAGCTAGTTTTTTAAAAGCTGCCCGAAAAAAAAGACGATATGCTTTTCTAAGCAATGCTGAAGACTTATGTTGTCTGTCTAATAATGATAGACCATGAACGGTGAATACTAAACGTGGCCTTGTGTTCAAACTAGCCAGCCCCCAAGCACCCAACAAAGCATTAGTGCTATTTAAATGAACTACTTCAAATCCTTCTTTTAACACATATTGCCTTAATTCTGAAATAAACTTTAAAGTTTGTAGAGGATTATAGCTTCTAGTTAAATTATTGAAACGTTTAAAAGTAATTCCCAATTTATTCAATTCTTTAGGTAAATAATCGCCCGCTCCACCAGCTACCACAACCTCTTCTCCCGCCTCTTTTAAACCACGCGCTAAATTAAGCGCAAAAACTTGTGCTCCACCTATTTCTGATTTAGTTATAACTAAAAGAATTTTCATATTATATTTTTTTCTTTAACAAACAAATAATTAAAAATATTTAATATTAAAAAATAAACTACCACTATAAAATATATTGGCATTGAAAAATAAATCCAAATAATTAACGCCAACAAAAATTCAAACAAAAAGAGTTTAACTTTAAAACTTCTCACCTTCTTTAATTGAACCTTGTTACGTCTCTTTAGAAAATAAAAATAAATTTCTGAGGGAGCATCAAACAAAAAAAATGATAAAAATATATTTATAAAAATATTATTGTTAACCGAATTTACTAGTACAAGTAACGGAACAGCTTTTCTAAAAATCTTTAAAAGAAAAAAAGTAACTATACGCAAATTATTTTTTATAAGAGAATGAATTATATATGCAACCAAACACAAACCCAAACATAAAATATAAATATTACTGCAATACCCTAAATTAAATAAAAACAATAATATAATGGCTGCAAAAATAATTCTAATAAATAGAAATAACGCAAAATTAATTTTAATGCCACTTTTTATTCTTAATGTGCCATTGCCATCCTTTTCTTTATGAGCAAGTAAATCATTATATAAGCCCCCAACTTCATAAACCGAATAAAATACAAGGAAAGATAGGGGAATAACAAAAAAATTACTCAACTCTTGATTAGTAAAGAAATAAACTATTAAGGTAAAGGGAATTATTTCTTTAAGAAATAAATGATAAAAAAAACTAGAATGCCATCTACTAACCGCATAATAAATAACTGGAATATAGATCCATTTTACAGTTTTTTCATTTATAGAGCCTACATCTTTATTTCTATATTCATAATTATTTAAATACAAAAAATTAAAATTATTATTATTCTCTTCTAGTAGCTTATTATTAGAATCATGAACCACAAAATAACTTTTTCCAAAACTTTTCATAAAATTTAAATCCTCAATATTATCAGAATATACTGATGAGTAATTTAAATCATATAAAGATAATTCCAGCGCTTCCTCCTTCCCTCCTAATAAATCTTTTTTTAATTTGCCCGTATACCTTCCTTCTTTTTCCTCCAATTCAGATGAGACATATTCAATATTTAATATTTTAGCCAATTCTTTAATAGGGGGATTGATTGATGAGGACACTATCATTACCTTATCTTTATTTTTTTTCTCCTCATCAATCATTCTTATTATTTCTTCATTTAAATACTCCCTGCTAATCACTTCAATATATTCTTTAGCCCTTTTTCCTACTAAATCTACAGAAAAATTCTTTAACAATCCAATGCTCCACTCACGTATAATGTCTCGTTTTATTAATTTATAAATTTTTGTATAATTTATAATTATTGAAAATAATAAAAATATCTTAAAAATTATAAATCTAAAAAATTTATCTTTTTTTAAAACATAATTTATAAAATCAAACGTATTATTTGTTTTAGTTATTGTCCCACAAGCATCAAAAACAGCTATCTTTTTTTCCATTTTTTAACAATTATAATAAAATGAAACCATCCTCTCTATTATCTTAAAAAATTTATCTAACATCTTATCTTAAATCTTTAGTAAACCCAGACTCCCCCCCTACTTCGCTGTCCAGCCGCCATCAATATATAAAACCTCGCCAGTCACATATTTTGATTCATCAGAAGCTAGATAAACAGTCGCAGCTGCAATATCCTCAACTTCACCGACCCGTCCCAAAGGGGTTGAGGAAATAATCATCTTATTAAATCGCTTAGCTCCTAGCGCATTTTTAGTCATGGCGGTAGTAATAAAACCTGGAGCAATCGCATTAACACGGATATTAAAAGGTGCTAAATCAAGCGCACTAGCGCGTGTTAATTGAACCACACCACCCTTAGAGGCACAATAAGCAATAGAGCCCTGAAAACCAACTTTGCCAAGAATAGAGCTCATATTAATAATTACCCCGCCCCGACCCTGTTTTTTCATTATTTTAGCGGCCGCCCGAGCACCATACATTGCCCCCGATAAATTAATAGCCAAGGTTTGATTCCAATTCTCGTCTGTCACCTCTAAAACACCTCCTGTGCCACCAATTCCAGCATTATTAATAATAATGTCCAATCCGCCAAATTTAGCCACAGTAGCGGCAATTAAGCTATTTACCTCCTCTGAATTAGCCACATTACACTTCATAAACATCGCCTTGCTACCAAACTTAGCCACCAATGACTTATCACCATTAATGTCTGAAAAAACCACTTTAGCTCCTTCACTAACAAACTTTTCCGCAATCGCCTTTCCAATTCCGCTAGCGGCTCCGGTCACAATCGCAATTTTGTTTTTTAATCTCATAAATTTATTATTTTTTATTAATATTTTAGCCAAATTAACATTTTGCTTATTTTTTATTATATCATACTCCTTATTTTTTATAAATAAAAAAATAAGTAATAAAAAAGCATCGCTGATCTTATCGCCGATGCTTTTATTAATTTTTTTAACAAACTAGACTGGGATTGTAATAATATCTATACAACAGTTCACCATATTTCCAATGACAAACCAAAATAGAAATTATTGCCTCGTGCATATAAAACGAGGTGTCGGTAAAGAGGGTGTTAACTTTATCGTAACGCTCATCCGCTACATTCTCTAATTTTTTACCCTCAGACATATCTTTTTGCATAAGACGTGCCCAATATTCGGCAAATTTGTAGCAAGTGAGGCCATGAACGCCTCTCTGAGCATTAATTCCTTTTTGCCAAGTTTCCCAGTTTGTTTCCATTTCTGGACAGGCTGCCAATTCAGCCATTAGTCTTTCTTTTTTCCATTCCATCTTTTATCTTTTTTGAATTTTTGAATTTACCAATTTTGTTTTTTAAAATTTACTAGCCTGTATATACTGCCACCGATTAAATTAATTGTCAACCCCCTGCCCAACTAATTCATTTAAAGGCTTTTGGATGATGATTCTAGCTACGCCATGTTTATGAGGGTTTGAAAAACCTGGATGTCCAGGATCCGAAATGATATTCTCCAGATAATATATCAATTTATAGCCAGAAAAAAGATTTAACAATTCTTGTTCAGCAAAATAGCTATTAAATTTATTATCGGAAATAAAGCTGGGGTCATTTTTAGTGAAAACCTCAATAATAATATAGCCCTCTTTTTGAACACTAGCTCGCAAATCATTCAATATTTTTAAAGCTTCATTTTTAACCAAAAAATTCAAAACATTACGACAAATTATTATTTGATACTTATTAACAATATCAATCACTAAGAAAACTGATTAATTTATCTATAGAAGTTTTTAATTCTGAATCTGTGAAACTGATTTTCTGCATAATTTTGTTTTCAGGGTGATGCATTTTATTTCTAATAAAAGTTGGCAGAGTAACATTCTCACTTTCTTGAGCTACCCCCTTATATTCACGAGTCCATTTATATTCTGGTGAAATTTTTAATTGCAAATAATTTGAATCAAAGTATAACTGCCCACTCCTTTTTTTAGCATCTTCTTCGTCTGATGCATTAGAAATATATTTTTCATGAATATAACCATACAGCTCATCATGCAATTCGGGCGTCACTATACCATAAGCAAAATAATTTATCTCCCCCCATGAAGGACTCCAAGGAAACAATCCAGTTTTTTTATTATTTATATTAATAAAAACAATCTTATTATTAATATCTCTTTTCATTATAAAAAAGGTTGATGTATCAGAAATATGATTTTTAAATATATAAGGAGAATGAGTAGCAATAAACAACTGTTTTTGATTCTTGCCAGAGTTAATTAAATCCATATAGAAATCAACAATTTTCATCTGCCACAAAGGATGCATACTATTTTCTGGCTCATCCAATAATACAACAGGACTGCTCCCCCCTTTTTTTATCATAAACATAGATTTTAAAATTATGTTTTTCTCTCCTGAGCTCAAGTCATTCACCGTTATTTTCCTATCGGATTCTTCAAAATAAACATTTTTTTGAGCGTGAGAGTAAGTTTCATATAATCCATAATATTTTTTACTAGAAAAAAAAGAATTTATAGCATTTTTGAATCTACTTATTTTATAATCAATTTTAGTTACATCTAGCTCTTTTCCCATATTATTTTTGACCCAATAGGCCAAATCTAAATCATCACTAACTTGCATATCATGTAAATTATTAATAATCTTGTTTTTCAAGTCCCATGAAGAAGAATTTAGAAATTTACGACCCCGGCCAAGATCTATTGACGGTGGCTCAGCAAATTCATCTGCATTAATATAATCAATAAAAAATAGTTTTGAAATATTTTCCAATTCTTTTTCATTTTCTAAATCATAAACCTTTTCTTCTCCAGTATCATTAATAATTTTTAACTCCCTACTTTTAGTGAGGTTAACAATCACTCTGCTAACATTTTTAAAATCATGCCCCTTAATTTCATTTATAATAAAATCCCTATCAAAATTTTCAAGCTGAATATCTATTTCAATACCTGGTTCCTGATTATACTGTAATGAAAATAAATAATCACGACTTAATTGGTAAATTAAATTTAAAATTAAAGATTTCCCCGTACCATTCTCCCCAATTAAAAATATATTATCATAAGGATTGCCAAAATCATCACAAAAGTCAAAAAATAAATCACCAAAAATATTGTGTTTATCGAATTTAATTGATCTTATTTTCATTTTATTTGTAAAAATTTATCAAATTTTTCTAAATACATATTTTAAAGACAAAATAATACATTTCTTTTTTATATATTTTGGCGGGGAGGGTGGGACGTAGTTGGAACTTTTTTAAACAAATACAGGCAATATTGTATGAACTGATAATTAATTCAATAGTTTATTCCTCAACATAATTAACCCAAAATATTCCGATTCAGCTTCAAATTCTCTATAATCCCCCCCATCTTGTATGTATTTTATTCTATTGTTATCAATCTCATTAAACCACTCTAAATTTGAAATAACTTTTAAAATTACTTCTTTCCCTTCAGCTGAATACTCTAATCCACCATCTTGCAAAACTAACGCGCCTGCTGCCGACATAACACTACTTCTGCCTTCCTTAATTTTAACAGCACCTAACTTAATTTTAGAAGCATCATTATCTTCAATACCCATAATCCAACTATTCACGAAAGCATCGAAATAGTCTAAAGCTAAATTTAACTCTTCAACAGTTTTATTTTTAATCTCATCATCAATATTAATCCATTTTTCTAAATATCTTCTTGAATTAATATATTTTTCTCTTATTGTATAGATTTGAAATAGATCAATTCCAGAAAAATCA
>JGI24710J26742_10000036_pt1 | contig 100933 bp, 87 predicted proteins | sample BioPla2DNA2_FD_26742 | JGI IMG/M metagenome (IMG submission 26742) | reverse complement strand
TGTGGTTGTTGGCGAATATAACAACGAAACATTGCCAGTTTTAAAACAGTTGGCAGATAATGCAAAAACTGTGTTAACAACTGCAGACGAGCAATTTAGACTACTGGACAGCAAAGTAGAAGAAAATGGCATTAAAAAGTTTTTTGTTGAGGATGTAAAAGAGCGCAATAAATTTGTTGTTGAGTTGGATTTAATAGGTTTATATCAGGACAAAAATATAATTACGTTTTTAGCGTCATTAACAGAGATTTGTAAAATATTTAATTTAGATTTCAAAGAGTCAATTAAGGCAGTTAAACATACTGCATCTACTACAGGATTGATGGGACGTTGGCAAGTTTTAAAACAAAAGCCATACGTTGTTGCCGATATTGCACACAATGCAGATGGAATAATAGAAACATTTAAACATGTCAAAGGTCTGAAATACAAAACCTTACATATAGTATTGGGTGTTGTTAACGACAAAGATGTAAAATCAATGCTAAAAATGTTGCCCGAAAATGCTAAATTTTATTTCACGCAACCATCGGTGCCACGTGCATTAGACTTTGAAAAATTATACGATTTAGCTAAAGCCGCAGGTTTCGATGGAGAAAAATTCCCAAAAGTAAGTATGGCTATCCAATCAGCAATAAACAAAGCTCAACCTGATGATATGATATATATTGGCGGCAGTGCATTTGTTGTTGCTGACGCTCTGCAATTAGCAATCGAGTTAAAAAGTTAAAAGTAATTTACGATAGCAATAAATCAATTGAATGTCAGGATATTGTAGAGACGTCATATTATACCAATTGTAATTTTAAAATAGTACAATCTTTTTAAAATTTTACAATTGTAAATGCCGATGTTACAGATACATAGTTCAAACGAACGATAGTGAGGTTTGGACTATAGTAGCTGTCCAATCGGTATTATGGCGTCTCTCTGCAATTAGCAATGAACAATGATAGGTGCAAGGAGCAAGGTACAAGGAGCAAGTGTAAGCCTTTCGGCTTTTTGGTGGACAACGCTTGCGTTGTCTATACTTGTACCTTTCACCTTGTACCATTTACCTTTTATACTATATTTGCGGATTGAAAATTAACATTAAATTATTAGTTATATGGATAATATTAAACCTGCAGAGATTGTTAGAGATATTACCTTAATGGGAGCACAGAAAGCCAAACTTCCAATTAAGGACATACTTATTCGTGGATTTTTAGCCGGAGCTTTTTTAAGTTACGCAACTACACTTGCTTTTACAGTTGCAACGCAATCCGGATTGAGCTATGTTGGAGCAATGGTTTTCCCCGTAGGATTTATTATGATTGTTTTGCTTGGTTTAGAACTTGTTACGGGAAATTTTGCAATCGTTCCAATGGCTGTTATGGACAAACAGATAACCATGCGAGGGCTTTGGCACAATTGGTTTTGGGGCTTTACTGCTAACTTATTAGGTGCACTATTTTTCGGAATCTTGTTTGTGCTTTATAGTACCAAACTGGGAACAACGTATAATTTTGAGACAGCAGAAAGACTCATTGCAGTAGCTACCGATAAGACATTAGCTTATAAACAGCAAGGTGCAGGCGGAATGGTTGTAGTAATAATAAAAGCTATTCTTTGTAACTGGATGGTAACCTTGGGCATTGTAATGGGAGCCACTTCAAACTCTACAGTAAGTAAAATTTTTGCAATTTGGATTCCGATATTCACTTTCTTCGCAATTGGCTTAGAGCACAGCGTAGTTAATATGTTTGTTATCCCAACGGCTATGATGGCTAATGCACCTATAACCATGTACGACTGGTGGATATGGAACCAAATACCTGTAACTTTGGGTAATATAGTAGGGGGCTTTGTATTTACGGGGCTCTTCTTACACCTAACCTACAAAAATAGATAGTTAAAGAGTTAAAAGTTATCCGTGTTTTCCAAAAAAAGAAATAATATCAAACTTTGTTATGTCCAAAGGATATTTTTTATATATTTGTTAATGAAAAGGTTGCATTTGGTAGTTGAAGCTATCAGTGTTTACTTTTCAGACAAAATTTTTTAATGTTTAACTAAATGAATAATAGTATGTAAATAAAATTGAAATATAAAATATAGCGTTTAGCCGAATTCTCTCATCGAAATCTACCAAATTTCCAAACTGAACGGGATATTAAGCGAAACGCCACGCCAAGGCGTGGTCGTTGCTTTACTTGTTCAGTGGGTTTTGGTAGAACCTCGATGAAAGTGAGCTTCAGACCACGTTTTTTTTGTATTAACCGAAAGCAAAAAAACAAATAAGTAAACCGTAATAAATTTATCAACATTAAAATTTTTAAATTAAACTAATATGGTTCAGCGAAAGCCAACGGGCTAACCACCCAGCGTGACAACAAAAATTTATTAATCTAATCAAAAAGTGGAGTCCAGAAATCACTTAAATAAACGGGGCGGAACTGAAAAGCCAGATGAGTAAGAAATTTAAAACAAACAAATATGAAAGTTTTTAGATTATTATTAGGTAGCCTTTTACTGTTAGGCGTAGCAACATTAAGTGGTTGTAAGAAAGAAAAAGAAGAAGTAAAAGTTGATAAAAGAGATCAATATGTTGGGACATGGAATTATACTCAAACAGGTAGCATGACACTTTATCATAATGGTGAAGCTGTTTACACTGTACCAATGGACGGAAGTGGAACAATGTCAATTACAAAATCTGGTGAAAATGATTTAATAATTGATGGAGTGAAATTTACTGTTAATGGTAACAATTTGACTGCTCCTACGCAGAGTCTAACCGATGCCTCTGATGGATTTAATTATGTAGCAACAATAACTACTGATAATGGCACCTTAGCTCCAAATGTTATTACTATTAATAATTCAATTACAGGAACATGGAATAACAGTGATGGAGATACAGGAAATCTTTCAGGTACATTAACAACCATTTTAACCAAGTAAAAAATAAATTAGATTACTAAAGTAGCCATAATGTATCAATCTTTGTTATGGCTTTTAAAGAGGAGTCCAGATACCTCTCTAATAAACGGGGCGACAGCGAAAAGCCTTATGAGTAGCATCATTTAAAAAAAATAAAAAAATGAAAGCATATAAATTTTCAATATTTGCAATACTTTTAACAGCGTTAATTTCATTTTCAAGCTGTTCGTATCGTTTAGTCGATTTTACAATAATAAGTTCAAAAAACCACTCTTTAAATCTTGACCTAAGCCAAGGAAAGCAGGTAGAAGGTTCAAGTAAAGGTTTTTTGGGACTTGGAGCAACGATTAAAGATGCTATGGATAAAGCATTACAAAGTGCAGGTTCAGAGTATGATTTACTTGTAAATGGAGTTGTAAGAGTACAAGATTACTTCTTTGTATCGGGGTATAAAGTAACAGGAACAGCCGTTAGTTCTGCAAAATTAAAAGCAATGTTAGGGGAAAAAGGTTTTGAAGAGTGGTGTAAAGCAAATAATATATTTGACCCTGAGCAAGCAGTAGTTATGAAATAACAAACAACCTAAAAGGGCGGAGAATCAAACTTCCGCCCTTTAATATAAAATTCGTGTAAAATCTGTTTAATCCGTGTTATCTGTGTTCTCTACTCCAAGTAAGTATATCCATACAATCCCGACCGATAATTCGATAAAAACTCTTTTCCCTCTTCGGTGGTTATTTTGCCAGCTTTTACTGACGACGTAACCCAAGTCTCAACGGTTCTTACCATTTTCTTTGGATTATACTGTACATATTCAAGTACTTCGGCAACGGTCTCACCATCAATAACCTGGTCGATTGTATATCCTTTTTTATCCACAGAAATATGCACTGCATTTGTATCGCCAAACAGATTGTGTAGATCGCCCAAAATCTCTTGGTATGCTCCAACTAAAAAGACTCCGATGTAATATGAATCCTTTTTTGGAGTGTGTATTGGCAAGTAGTATGAAAAGTTGCGTGTAGAAATAAAGTTTTCAATCTTACCGTCCGAATCGCAGGTAATATCTTGAATGGTTGCAGAGCGATTGGGCTTCTCATCATGTTGTTGTAAAGGAATAATAGGGAAAATTTGGTCTATCGCCCAAGAGTCTGGCAGAGATTGAAAAAGCGAGAAGTTACAGAAGAACTTGTCCGAAAGGAANTTAGGCAGTTGNCTTAANTCGTCGGGGACNTGCTTCATAACTTGTGTCATTGAGTATATCTCGCTTGCGATTGTCCAGAAAAGACGTTCAACCTGTGCTCTTGTTCTCAAATCCAAAAAGCCAAGGCTAAAGCGGTCTAAAGCCTCTTCGCGGATCTGTTGTGCATCGTGCCAACTCTCAAACATTCGTGGTTGATTTAAGTTGTCCCAAATGGAATAAAGTTCTTTGACAAGCTCATGGTCAGTTTCTGCAGCCTCCTCGTCGTTATCCCATTTCGGAAGGCTTGTGGCTTCCAAAACCTCAAACACTAAAATAGAGTGGTGAGCAGTTAAAGAACGCCCCGATTCGGTTATAACGTTAGGGTGGGGGAGCTCATTTTTATCAGCTGCATCGGCAAATGTTGATACAGCATCATTAACATACTCTTGTATGGTATAGTTTACGCTACTTCCGGTCTCTGATGATCGTGTTCCGTCATAATCCACGCCTAACCCTCCTCCTATATCAACAAACTCTAAGTTAAAACCTAATTTTGAGATTTGTACAAAAAACTGTGCAGCTTCTCTCAAAGCTGTTTTTATGCGCCGTATTTTTGTGATTTGACTACCTAAATGAAAATGCACTAACTTTAAGCAATCGCGCATCTTGTATTTTTCTAATAAATCGAGAGCATCTAAAATTTCGCTTGACGATAGTCCAAATTTGCTGACATCGCCACCGCTATCTTCCCACTTACCGCTGCCAGAGCTCGCGAGTTTGATTCTAATTCCTAGGTTTGGTTTGACTTTTAATCGTCTGGCTATTGTTGCGATAAGTTTAAGTTCGTTAAGTTTTTCGACAACCAAAAATATTCTGCGACCCATTTTTTGTGCTAGCAGTGCCAGTTCAATATAGTCTTCATCTTTGTAGCCGTTACAAATAATGAGGGAGTCGCTGTCGGTATTAATTGCAATTACAGCGTGCAGTTCTGGTTTTGAGCCAGCTTCCAAACCGATATTGAATTTTTTCCCGTGTGTAACAATCTCTTCAACAACAGGTTGCATTTGGTTGACCTTGATTGGATATATAATAAAAGTCTCTGCTTTGTAGTTGTACTCTTTCCGAGCTTCTTGAAAACAGCTTGCCATTTGCTCAATACGCATATCCAAAATATCGGGAAACCTGATGAGCATGGGAGTTGAAAGGTCTCGCAGTTGAAGTTCATCAACCAACTCTTTAAGGTCAACCGGGTGGTCGCCTTTTCTGGGAGTAACAACAACATTTCCTTTTTCATTTATTGAAAAATAGGGCGATCCCCAACCTTCAACGTTGTACAACTCCATTGAGTCTTCAATTCTCCATTTTCTCATTTTTTTCTCAAATTTTAAATTGGTTAAATATTAAGACTTTGTTAGCCATTTTTTTCATAGCAAAAATAGCTCCATATTTTAATATAAACTCATTTAAAATAACAATAATTTAACTCTGCTTGTTAAATCTTTCTAGAATACTTTCATCTTCAATCTCTTTTGAAAGTGATTCGATTGTGCTATACGGAACTTCATAAAGGTCAAGAACAAGCAAGCCGTCTAAAGCGTCATTAAATTTTGGATCGATGTTGAAACCAATAATTTTTGCGTTAAGTTTGAGATACTTTTTTAGCAAAATAGGCATCTTGTTTTTATCTGGCTCAATATCACTTATATATTTGTCTATCTTACTCATATCATCTTTTGCCTTTTCAAGAATGATATTAGTGTCGAACTTCATATTTGGTTTAAAACGTGTTCGTGGTGTGATATATTTAGCCATGCTTTCATCGTAGTAGTACTCTTTTAGAAAGCTTGTAATCAAATCTTTACTAAATTTTGAAAATTGATTACTTATACTTACAGGTCCTATCAGATATCTATATTCGGGGTGTTTTAATAGAAAATATAAAATCCCTTTCCATAGCAAGAATAGTGGAAGGGGTTTACGTTGATACTTTTCAACAATAAACGAGCGACCTAATTCCAAACTCTGTTCCATTATTGGCAACATTTCCGAGTCGATTTTGAATAGAGCGCTCAGATAAAAGCCGTTAATACCGTATAGTTGTGTTATATCCTTGCCTCTACCAACACGGTATGCCCCAACAATGTTAGAATCTATCTCGTCCCAAATAAACAAGTGGTAGTAATATAAATCATACTCATCAATGTCGATGCTTGAGTTGGTGCCCTCTCCAACGGCTCGGAAAGTAATTTCTCGTAAACGTCCGATCTCTTTCAAGATATTTGGGATAAGGCTACTGGGTGTACAAAAAACAGTCATATCTCCACTTTGGAAAAGAGTATAATGTTTTCTAACCTGTTCAACCTCAGCTATCTGTACTTCTATTGGAATAGGCTCAACAATCTGTTCCGGAGTTTTTGATCTGCCTAAGCGTGGAACAAAGAATTTTTTCACATCTATTTTATTGTCCAAGGCGTAAGTTCTTGCACGTAAATATCGTCCATACTTTTCGTTATCAGTAAACTCTTCGGTCTCTTTTGGCAAAATAGGGCTTCCTATTCTTATCTGAATATTGCTGTTTCGTTTTGATATCAAATCTCCTGCAGAGCCTAATATTGGAGACATTGATCCAATAAGATGGAATAGGTTTCCGCTCGATCCACTGATATGTATTGGGATAACTGGAAGATCAACACTTCTGATAAATTTTATATACTCCTCGCGCCAACGCCTGTCTGTAATCCCTTTGGTATCAATGCTGTATGTGCTTACTCCGCCTGCCGGGAATATACACAGAGGATGTCCATTACTAAGGTGTATAAGTGCCTGTCTTATTTGTCCAATTGAGCTGATAAAAGGATTGGTGTTTTTTCCAGTTTTAAATTGAATCAGGTAATCTTTTACAATAGTTACCTTGTTTATTAAGTCGGTGGCAAATATTTTTACATCGTGGCGTTTTTTTGCTAATGTGTTTATCAGCAACAGTGCATCAATACCTCCAAATGGGTGATTGCTAACAACAATAAAACTGCCAGATTCAGGAATATTATCAAGCTCTTTTTCAGTAATTACGATATTTAGTCCCAATTCATCCAGAGTATCATTAATAAGCTTTTCGCTGTCGCGATTATCAGTTTTCTCTTTTGGGTGAACATCAATTATAAATCGAAATATTCTTTTCAGTAAAGCTTTTACCATTGTTCTTGATTAATTTTAGATTGTTTAACAATTGAATTAATAGAAAAATTAGTTAATTGTTTTGCTGTCAGATTGTTCGAGGTTGTCTTGTTTGTCGATTTTTAAATCAAACAAAGCCTCCATCTGCTCTTCAAGATTTATGAAATTAAGAACAGTATCCTGACGTTCGGTTACGGTGTTATCGGTACAAATTATAGTCCTTGATTTGAATTTGTTTAAAATAACCGTATCGTGTGTTGCCATGATTACTGTAGTACCTTCGTTTTTCAAATTTGTGAGTAAGTTCATAATATTCTCAGATGTATCAGTATCAAGGTTCCCCGTGGGTTCGTCTGCAAGTATAAGATCAGGATTATTAAGAATAGCTCTTGCTATTACTACGCTTTGTTGCTCGCCACCAGACAGTTCATGAGGCATTTTGTACCCTTTAAAACTCAGTCCTACGCGTTCAAGGACCTCATTTATACGTTTATCGATAAGCTTCTTTTTTGTCCAGCCAGTTGCTTTCAAGACAAATGATAGATTATCATGTACTGTTCTATCTGTAAGTAGTTGAAAATCTTGAAAAACAAATCCCATTTTTCTTCTCAAAAATGGAATCTCTTTCCTCTTTAGTTTGTCAATTTTGAAACCGCAAACGGTACCTGTACCAGATTTTAATGGAATTTCGCCATACAAAGCCTTAAGTAATGTCGATTTCCCTGAACCGGTTTTCCCGATTATATACAAAAGTTCGCCTTTTTTTACCGTTAAATTGACATTCCGTAAAACTGAGTACTCTTTGTGAGAGATGTCAACACTGTTTAATTCGCAAATTACATCCATTTATTCTCTTTTTTGACAAATATATCAATAAAACAAACCTTTACAAACCATTTTACCTGTTTATTTTTTTTGGATAACAAGTACTGTTTTTTTAGGCAAATTTAGATAATGTTTGTTATATTTGAGCGTTTTAGTACAAAGACGAATATGTACTTTAAGGACAGATATAATATCTATTCGTGTTTTTGCCTTTATATACTGTATTTTATAAATAAAACTTCAAAAAACACTTGATAAAAAGCGAATATGACAACAACTCAAAAGAATCCCATTTTTGCGATCAAGAATCTGCTTTTGTTAATAACTCTTTTTATTTATCCCTTTACAATCGTTTTTTCGCAAGACTACAGCTTAACGTTTGATCCCGAACGCGACTACAAGGAGGGATTGCGTCTTTTTAATGAAAAGCGTTATGCTTCTGCTCAGCAATATTTTGATAGGCTCAGTGATCGCGAACAAAGAGTAGGGTTTAGCGATATTTCATCAGATGCCGAATATTTTGGAGCTATTTGTGCTATTGAACTACACAACAAAGATGCCGCAGCCCGTATATTGAGATATATTGAAAATCATCCGGGCAGTCCACGAATAATGATGGCGCATTTTCAAATGGGACGACATTTGTATAGATTAAAAAACTATTCGGCAGCTGCAAAATGGTTCGACAAGGTTACGCGGCAAGATTTAGTTGAAGACCAATTAGCAGAGTTCTATTTCAAAAAAGGATACTGTGCATATATGACAGAAAATTATGTTTTGGCAAATAGAATGTTTTACGAACTTGTAGATAAGCCAAAATCAGATTTTTATGAACCAGCCCTCTATTACTATTCACATCTTGAGTACGAAAAGAAGAATTACCAAACAGCACTACAAGGGTTCGAGAGACTAACTGAAAGTCAGGTGTTTGGTAAATATATGCCATATTATATATCTCAGATATATTTTCTTCAAAAACGATATCAGGAGGTAATTGATTACGTTCCGCAACAAATTGATAAGGTTGATGATGAGCGCGTTCCGGAACTAAAACGAACTATTGGCGAGTCGTACTTTAGATTAGAGAAGTTCGATAGTGCAGTCCACTATCTTGAACAGTATAAAGAGGTCGCCGAAAGCTACGAAAGATATGATATTTATCAACTTGGATTCGCCCATTATAAAATCGGGAATTATGAGCAAGCAACAAAAAATCTAAGCATGGTAACAAACACTACCGATTCGTTGTCGCAAAATGCTTATTATCACTTAGGAGACAGTTATTTAAAATTAAATGATAAGAAAAATGCTCACTTAGCTTTTGGTAATGCCTGGCGTATGCCGTTTTTAAAAGATATCCAAGAAGATGCACTGTTTAACTATGCAAAACTAACTTACGAGCTTAGCTATGCCCCATTCAATGAGACAATTAGAAACTTTGAAACCTATCTTGAAATGTTCCCAAATTCGGGACGTAGAAATGAGGTTTACGACTATTTGGTAAAAGTTTATCTAACCGGACGAAACTACAAAGAAGCTCTCGCTTCATTAGATAGGATAAAAGATACGAATAGGATACTCGATAATGCCCGACAACGCACCACTTTCTATTACGGGATAGAGTTGTTTACTAATCAAAATCTCACCGAAGCTGCAAAAATGTTAGAGCAGTCAATTGCTTCCAAAGGCGATGATCATAAAATGAGAGCAATGACAAGTTATTGGTTAGCAGAGGTTTACAATCGTCAAAATAAATACAGTGCAGCGTTAAGCTCATACGATCAGTTTCTTACAACGCCCGGTGCATATAACACTAAAGAGTATAGACTAGCAAACTATAATATTGGTTATATCTACTTTAATAAAAAAGATTATAACAACGCAATCCATTGGCTAAAACTGTTTGCCGAAAGACCCATTGCCGACAAACGATTTGAAATTGATGCTTACCTAAGACTTGGTGATAGCTATTTTGCACAGAAACAGTATTCTCGCTCGGTTGAAAATTATGAAAAAGCAATTGTTGCAAGTGATGGTACAAGTGAATACGCTTATTTCCAGAAAGGTATATCTTATGGGTTGATTGAAAAACAGAAAGAAAAAATAGAAACACTAAACTATTTTTATACAAACAACAGATCAATTTATGCTGATGTTGCAATTTACGAAATTGCCAAAGCCTATACACGTATGGGTAATAACGAGAAAGCAATAGAGTCGTACCAATATATCGTAAATTCATTTCCCAATAGCTTGTTAAACGTAAAATCGCAGTTACAAAGCGGACTTTTAGCTTTTAATTCGGGCGAAAATCAACGTGCGGTAAACTATTTAAAACGTGTAATCGAGAATTATCCCGCAAGTCCCGAAGCTAACGAGGCAGCTGCAACATTGAAAAATGTCTATGTTGAAATGAACGATGTTGACAGCTATTTTTCCTATGCTAAAGCAATTAATCGAGATGTAAGCGCAATCGAAAAAGACTCGCTAACATTTATAACCGCTGAAAAAGCTTATTTGTCAAGTGATTACAATAAAGCAATATCAATGCTGACAGACTATTCTAAAAAGTATCCCAACGGAAAATTTCTGTCAAATTCCGAGTTCTACAGAGGAATGAGTGCATTAAAGATTAAGGATACAACAATGGCAATAGCTGCTTTTACTAAAGTTGCTGAGCTTCCAAGAAATATTTACTCAGTGCTTGCTGTGACAGAATTGTCGAGACTTTGCTATAGAACAGGCGATTACGCTTTAGCCATTAAATCATATGAAAAATTGATAGAGATAGCCGATGCAGAAGAGCTTCTTGCTGAGGGACATATCGGAATAATGCGCTGTAACTATAAGCTAAACAATTGGGACAAAGTTCCAGAGGCGGTCGAAGATGTTTTAAAATTGCCAGGTGTATCGCAAGAGATTCAAATTGAAGCTATATACTCTCGTGCTAAAGCCCTATACGCTATGAATAGCTATGGTAAAGCTTTGATAGATTTTAAGGAATTACAAGCAAATACTAGAACACCCGAAGGAGCAGAGGCAAGGTATATGGTAGCGCAAATATTACAAAAAACAGGTAAGCCCGACGATGCAGAAAAAGCAATTCTTGAATACATAAAAGTATCGACACCGCATTATAAGTGGTTAGGTGAGAGCTTCTTATTATTAGCAACAATTTTGAAAGATAAAGGCGATAATTTTCAAGCAAAAGCATATTTACAAAGCCTGTTAGATAGTTATCCTGATGATAACGATGGAGTGAAAGTCCGGGCTAATGAGATACTAAGCTCAATTTCAATGATTGAAAATGAACCCTTTGAAAAACAAGGCGAAGATGTTTTAATAGATGTACAGTAAAACTTTTCGAAAAATTATAAACGTATGAAAATTTACACCAAATCATTAATTAGCATATTGTTCGTAGCCGCTATATATACGTCAGCACAAGCCCAAGAGCCTAAAAAAGAGCAAACTAAAGAGGTAGTGGTTGAGAAAGAGTATGAACCAGTTGTTCGTGAAGCCGAACGCATTACGTTACTACCTGAATTTGAAGATACTGCAAAAGTTCAAATCGATTTTGATTATAATATAAGGTCTTCAGCTATGTACGGCAAATTTGCACCTCGAGCAATTAAGCCAGCTAAGCTTATGGGAGAACCTATCTATCCAATTGAGCATGCGTATATTTTGTTAGGAGTAGGAAATTATCTTTCCGGAATAGGTCAAGTTAGAGTAAATTCGTTGAGAAACCAAGAGCATCAATGGTTTGCAGGAGCTGATTTTTTTGGTTCATTTGGAAAAATCAAAGACCAGTGGAACCGTGATGTTAAACTAAACTCCACAGATACGGAAATATTGGCAAACGGGAAAAAGTTTTTCAAACGCTCAGCGCTGGAGGGCAATATACAATTCAACAATAATAGATGTAACTACTATGGTCAAGCCATTTCTCCCACTGAAATTACCATCCCCGACTCGCTACTAACAGATGATTATCAATCTGTTACCCGTTTTAATGCTGATATTTCGCTTTATAGTTTCGATCGTAGCAGCAAGAAAGCCAATTTCACTACTACGTTAACATTTAATCATTTACAAGCAAAAAATGATGTGGTTGAGGATAAGTTTGGTCTTAACGTTTATGTTGATAAATATTACGACAAGCAATTTCTTGGCATGGAGGCGAAATTCAAATACATTAACAATGAAAACCTGCCCGACACCATAAGTAACTTTTTTATAGATTTTAACCCTTGGTTGGGATTATTCGGGAAAACATGGCGTATCCAGGTGGGAGCCAACTCTACTTACAACGAGCATATTACAAAATACTATTTATATCCTAATGTTAAGCTACATTACAATATTGCGGCGTTTTTCTTGGTGCCTTATGTCGAGGTGACTGGGAATTACCAATTGAATACATTTGAGCGAATGGTTGATGAGAACTTTTTTATCAATCCACGGTTGTCGGTCGAACCCACAAATAATAAATTGATTGTTAACGGTGGGATAAGAGGTATGGTTAGTAGTCGTTTAGGTTTCAATGCTAATGCAACATATCAGAAAACAGCAAATCAATATTTTTACGTGCCCGACACATCAGACCTTCGCGGACGCTTCTTTACAGTTGAATATGACAATATGTCAATCTTTTCAGTAGGTGGCGAGCTTTCTTGGAAGCAGTCCGACCAATTAAATATTATTTTGCGTGGACAATATTCAACCTATACCCTCGATTCACTTGCAGCACCTTGGCACTTGCCACGTATTGTTGCAGACTTAACCGTCCGATATCGTTTGATAGAAAAATTGACACTCTCAAGTGACCTATTTTATCGTGGCGAAAGAACTGTCAAAAAAGTTGACGGAACACAGGGAGTTTTAGATCCTTTAGTCGATTTAAACATAATGGCAGAGTACCAGCTAAACCGTATTTTCGGGTTTTTCATCAAAGGATGCAATATTCTTAATCGTCGTCAGTATGTCTATGACAACTATCAAATGCATAGGTTGCATGTTTTGGCGGGGGCTAAGATACTATTTTAAAGTCAATTAGCAATGTGCAATGCTTGCACTCGGTCGCTGGCTTGTCGAAGTGAACAATTAACAATAACGAATTGAGAATAGAATAAGCTTCACAAAACACTAATGGCACACGCAATATACGTCGTATAGTGCCGTTAAAATCAAAAATTTTATATGCAAAAATTATATTCTATTTCCCTGTTTCTAATTTGCATTGCATTTTTTTCGTGTCGCGAATTAGTTACAGACCAATTTCCTCACTACGACCAGAAGCCAGTTGTAAACGCTGTAATAGTTGCAAATGATACCATGCTTGTACACTTATCATATGCAAGTAGTATTGGAATCGAGCCTTTGGCTGTAATTGAAAATGCAATAGTCGAAATATCAGATAGTTCGGGATATGCAGAGGTGTTGGATTATAGAGGTGACGGCATTTACAAGTCGCAAACAACGGCAGTGGCTGGAGCGACATACTATATTACTGTTAAAGTAGATGGCTTTGAGACCGTTACAGCTCAATGCACTGTTCCCAACGCAGAACAAATTGTGGACATTGTACACGTTGATATTGCAGGGGTGAATGACGAGGGAGCAACCTACCCCTCGGTTTCAGTTACATTTACTAACAATCCCACCGAGACACAATATTTCGAGATTGTTCTAAGGTTGTTAGAGTACGACAGCGAAAGACATGCCGAGCTTATAAACGTAACCGACCCTATAATAATGAACGAGGGAATTAATTTGGCAATGTTTAGTAATAGTATGTGTGTCGATTCTGTACATACGGTTACTCTTAACTATACGACTAACCATTTTAATATGAGCACTATGGAGCTATTTCCGCTTATCGTTGAGTTCAGAACCATTGATTTGTCGTACTATCAATATTGCAGACAGCTATACTTGTATCAATTGGGTCGATACCCTGAAGCTTTCTCAGGGAATGTAAGTCCCACCGGGCTTTATAGCAACGTGAAAAATGGTCTTGGAATATTTGGGGCTTATTCGGCAGTTGTTGCAGATACTATATTTCCAACCCACGATATAAGATAGAGTATGAAGCGTTTAGCAATACTATTAACTGTTATTTTACTCAAAACGCTTTCAGTGCAAGCGCAGAGCTCTGTACGATTATCGGGGATTGTGAAAGATGCATCCACAGGCGAAACTATTATAGGTGCTTATGTATCAGATACTGTGTTTAAAAAAATTACTGTTACCGACAATAACGGATATTTTAATTTAAGTGTAAAAACATCGTCAGTTGTAAGGATATCGTTTATTGGTTTTGCTGACAGTTTTTTGTTACCGCCATTTTTGACAGATACCATTGTATCAATAGAGTTGACGCCGGGACAGGAGCTTGCCGAGGTTGTAGTTGTAGAGTCACGGTATACGCAGTCTAATGTTGCGTCTTTGGGTAGGAGGGAGCTAACACTAATTCCTGCAATTGGCGGAAAACCTGATATTGCCAAAGGATTGCAACTTTTGCCTGGCATAGCAAGTCAAAATGAGGGGTCGAGCCTTTTGCTTGTGCGTGGTGGAGATCCCGGACAGAACCTTTATCATTTCGACAATGTACCGGTATTGTATGTGAACCATTTAGGAGGATTTATGTCGGTCTTTAACCCCGAAATAATCAATAATATAGATGTTTACAAAGGCGGTTTTCCTGCGCGATACGGTGGCAGGCTCTCTTCGGTTGTTGATATAATTCAGCGCGAGGGCAGTAATGTCGGACATAAGGGATCGTTTGGGATAGGGATTACAGATTTAAACTTTTCAGTCGAGGGACCAGGATTTACAAAACGGACAAGCTATATTATCACAGGGCGAAAAACTATGATTGACCCGTTGATGTATGCGGCAAGTAGATTTTTTGAAAACGAATATCGAGTTATGTACGGATTTCACGATTTGAATGCCAAATATACGTGGAAGCCGACCGAAAAGACATCACTAAGTTTTAATTTTTATCAGGGTGATGACTATATCGTGTACTGGAGGAACAACGATTATTCCAGATACAAGGAAAAACACAACAACGTTAATGTTTGGGGAAATATTCTCACTTCGGCAAACCTAAAGCATGTTGCAACACCACGACTTTATGTCACTGCGGCAGCGCACTACAGTCGATATCGAATAAAAAATCGTACAAAGTATGAATTTAGTGGAGCAGAGGAGTCGCTGTCGATAGATAAAACGCAACTATCTAATGTACAAGACGTTGGCTTGCGTTTTTCTGCCGACTACAGTCTTACATCTTTTTGGAAAATTGAGGCAGGTAGCAATGTGTCGTATTTTAACCATTTGCCAAGTGCTCTTTATCAAGGAAGTAGAAGAAATTTGGTACAGTCGGGCAGTATAGAGTCGTTCGAAGCCGTATTATTTGCAAACAATAAGCTCTTTATACTTGAGAAAACTGAGCTAAATCTAGGACTCCGCCAGACAAACTATTTTGCTAAACGTTATAGCGATAATCAGTTTGAACCACGTCTTACAATTTCGTCCGAACTGTTTAAGAATAACAGACTTAACGCCAGCTATATGTGGGTTCATCAAAATGCACATTTAATGTTAACGTCTGGTAGCATAGCTAATAGCGAGATATGGATTCCTGGCACGTCCGCTACCCCGGGAGCTGAATCACAGCAATATACGGTTGGTTGGAACAGCATATTTTTGAAAAACAGATACAGTTTTGATATAACGCTGTATTACAAGACATTAAGCAATTTAGCAACCTACAAAGAGGGATACAGTAACTTTTGGGGCGATACGGATTGGCAATCGAAAATAGAATCTGGTGGCGTGGGAGAATCCAAAGGGGTTGAGGTACTTCTAAGAAAAAACAGCGGTACGCTGACAGGATTTTTATCCTACACCTATTCGCTGACAAATCGTAAATATCCTAACATAAACAACGGAAAACCATATATTTACGATTACGACCGTCCGCACTCGTTGTCAATTTCAGCAATCTATAAGTTTAACGAAAAATTGTCACTGTCGGCCACATGGGTCTATCAAACCGGATTGCCATATACGCCGGCAATTGGGCGACAAATTGTTATCGCGCCAAATGCGAATGGAGAAGGCGAACACCTATATTACGAAGCCCTGATTTTTGGAGAGCGAAACAGCGCACGAATGAGTGATTATCATCGTTTGGACGTAGCTCTAAACCTCAAAAAACAGTCAAAAAAGGGTCGTTTAGTTGAGTGGACATTCTCTGTTTACAATCTTTACAACAGACGAAACGCATTCTATTATTACTATAACGATAATGCAACAGGTGAAATTCATCGCCCCGATTTAGGAAACGAATTTAAGCCAATGGCTCTGTATAAAATGTCGCTTTTCCCGATAATGCCATCTTTTTCGTACAAAATTTATTTCGATGGTCAAAATAGAGATAAGCGAAAAACGCAACCATTTAAACAGAGATTTAAAAACTGGTTGGAGCACAAATAAAACGTAATACATAAACCTAAATAATTAAATTCATGAGAACAAAACTAACCCTCCTTCTTATTTGTTTTACGATATTGGGTATAGAAAAGGCTTCATCGCAAAATTCCTATATCAAGGATAGGTTAAACTTAAAAATCGGTTATTCGCGATATAATGAGGGATATTCTTCAACTTTAGACGGTCCTGGAAAAAGGACTTCTCATATCAGATTTGAGGGCAATTACGGATTTCATAATTTGTTGGAAGGTGGTATTTATGCAGGGCTTTCAAGGTTTAAAGTTTTTCATTTCGTACCGCCTGATACCATACACATCAATGATTCTGTCTTTATTGATTACTCAAATTCCGTTGTTAAAGATTGCATAGTACTTTTTTATGGAGTGGGTCTTAATTTTCATATCCTTCCTCTTTTCGTTAAAAGTGAGCAATTTAGGATAGATACGTATGCAACTGTAAAATTTGGAGATATGTTTTTCCCAACCGTGAGAGCAAGCGGTTTCAAAAGACATCAAATCGAATACGGCGCAGGTCTTGGGCTTGCGCTCTACACCTGGCAACGAGTAGGTTTCTTTGCCGAATATACGGCCGGGAAATATTATAATAATTCGAATACTAATTTACGTTTTGGCTTGAGTTTCAAGATTTACAAAGATAAAGAATAGTTATTAGGTTGAAAATCATAACACTGTAGAGACGTCACATCGTGGCGTCTCTTTTTCCCTTCTTAATCTCTCTTAATTCGTTAATGGTTTAAAACCAGTAACGCTCTAATTTATTACTTTGTTAATTTTATTCATAAATAGCTTAACAAAATTAAACAATAATTTAATTTTATTAAAAAATGTATTATCTTTGTAGCATTATTAATAAAAAAAATAAAATTATGTTACCTACATCTTGTCCGAGTTGTCAAGCACAGCTAAAAGTAATGGCTTTGAAATGCGAGAGTTGTCAGACAGAAGTTTCTGGACTGTACGAACTTCCGGTACTACTCCGTCTTTCAGAAGAGGAGTTGCAGTTTATTCTCCGCTTTGTGAAGAACAGCGGAAGTCTAAAAGATATGTCGGCGGAGCTCAAACTGAGTTATCCTACCGTGCGAAATATGTTAAATGAAATCATTCAAAAAATTCAAAATTATGAAGAAAAGAACTAACAATTGGAGCTTAATTTGGAACCCATTTACACGCATTGCTGGTTGGCAGGCTTTTGGCGTGGGAATAGTTATTGTAGTTATATCGGCGGTGCTGGCAAGCTACGGCAATCTGGTTTTTGATGGTGCTGTTGACGCTCATTTCGGAAGCAATGTCGGAGTTGCTAAATCGCTTATAATTACAGGCATAAGTCTGTTTTCTGTTGTGCTCACAATGTACGTTGTTGGGATAATTATTTCAAAAAACTTTAGGTTTGTTGATATTTTAGGCACAATGACGCTTGCTCGAGCACCATATCTATTGTTAGCGGTTTTAGCACCGTTTGCTACTTTACCTGATGTGGAGCAAATGCTTCAAAATCCAATGATTGTACTTGAATATCCCTCCATTATAATAATTGTAATAATTTCCGTACCGATTATTGTTTGGAGCATTGCGTTAATGTACAACGGGTTAAAAGTTTCTACAGGAACAAAAGGCATGAAGCTAACGGTTGGCTTTATTATTGGAGTCCTTGTGGCTGAAATTATTTCTAAACTATTTATTCACTTAATCTTATAATAATTATGACACGTTTAATATCAATATTCACACTTTTATTAATCGCACTTTCATCTTGTAGTAAATCTACTCAAGAAATTACCGGAAAATGGAGTGGTGCGTTAAATGTTCAGGGAATGCAATTAAGACTTGTTTTAAATATCGAAAAATCGGAAGCAGGCTACAAATCTACCATGGATAGTCCTAACCAAGGGGCTTATGGCATAGAGTGCAACGAAACAAGCTTTGCAAGTAATGTGCTGAAAGTTAAGATTAGTTCCATTGGAGCGAGTTATGAAGGCACACTAAAAAAAGATAGCATTATCGGTACTTTCACTCAAATGGGAATGAAATTTCCACTCAATTTGAGTCGCGATGAGATTGAAAAAGTGGAACAAAAACGCCCGCAAGAGCCAAAACCGCCATTTCCTTACTACATCGAAGATGTAAAGTTTGAAAACAAAAAAGATGGAAACACACTTGCAGGCACGCTGACCTTGCCAAGTGAGAATGGGGAATACCCTGTAGTAGTGCTTATCTCGGGTAGCGGACCGCAAAATCGCGATGAGGAGTTAATGGGACATAAACCCTTTTTGGTAATTGCCGACTATTTGACTCGAAACGGAATAGGAGTACTTCGCTACGACGACCGTGGAACAGCACAATCGACTGGAGATTTCAACAAAGCAACAACGCTCGATTTGGCAAACGATGCCGAAAGTGCTGTAAGCTATCTGCTTGGTAGAAAAGAGGTTGACAAAACGAAAATTGGTTTAATGGGACACAGTGAGGGAGGAATTATTGCCCCTATAGTAGCAGCGAGAAACGAAAATGTTTCATTCATAGTCCTGCTTGCAGGAACAGGCGTGCGTGGTGACCAACTGCTTTTAATGCAGCAACGAGCTATTTCTAAGGCTTCGGGCTTACCTGAAACGATGTTTTTAGAAAACGAAAAAATGAATATATCTCTGTATGAGCATATTATTAACACTTCTGACACAATAAACTTGCGAGCCGAGCTAACTGAAATAATGGAAAATAGTTTCAGTAATAGTACAGTATTAACGGCACAAATGACTACTGAGCAAAAGGACGGACTGGTAAAAGTAACTGTTAATCAACTTGTTTCGCCTTGGATGTACTATTTTATCAAGTATGACCCTTATCCTATGTTGAAAAAGGTTAAATGTTCTACATTGGCTCTCAATGGTACAAATGACTTGCAAGTTCCTGCAAACGAAAACCTTACTGCAATTAAAAAAGCATTTGCAGAGAGCGGAAATAACAATCTTACAGTCATAGAGTTAGAGGGATTAAACCATCTTTTTCAAGAGAGTAAAACAGGACTTCCTACCGAGTATGGCGAAATTGAGCAAACGTTCTCGCCTAAAGCGTTGGAGGAGATTTTGAAATGGATAAAAGAGAGATAACACGTATATTTAATACTCTTTTATATTGATATTAAGCACTATACATTGCAATTAAATTGTTTATAAAATGTGAACAAAACTCCCGTTTTTGTTGTGATTTTCTTCTGTAAAGTGGCTCTTTTTTTGTATCTTTGTTAGTTGCTAAAAAGCAGCTATAACAACATTTTTTTCAAATATATTTCTATGACAGATCAAGAAAAATTTAACAAATCAAAAGAGTATTCAGCTGACAGTATTCAGGTTTTAGAAGGATTAGAAGCAGTAAGAAAGCGCCCAGCAATGTATATTGGCGATACAGGAGTAAAAGGGCTACACCACTTAGTATATGAAGTAGTTGATAACTCCATTGACGAAGCACTCGCCGGATTTTGTACAAATATTGATGTTACTATAAATGAAGACAATAGCATAACTGTTGTAGATAACGGTCGAGGCATTCCAGTTGCTACGCTTGCCAAAGAAAACAGGTCGGCACTTGAAGTAGTTATGACTGTTTTACACGCAGGAGGAAAGTTTGATAAACAATCTTATAAAGTATCTGGAGGTCTTCACGGGGTGGGTGTTTCTTGCGTTAATGCACTCTCTTCATGGATGAAAGTTGAAGTGCATCGAGAAGGAAAATTATGGGTACAGGAGTATGAAAAAGGAAAACCAATGTACTCAGTAAAGCCCGTAGCAGATTCCAATAAAACAGGCACAATAGTAACTTTTATTCCCGATAACACAATTTTTGTTGTGAGTGAATATAATTACGAGATACTTCAGTCACGTTTACGCGAATTGTCATTCCTCAATGCAGGAATCAAACTCACTTTAACTGATAGACGCGAAAAAGACGATGATGGTAAATTTATTTCAGAAATCTTTTATTCAGAAAATGGTTTAGAAGAATTTGTCCGTTTTCTCGATGGAAATCGAGAATCATTAATAGAAAATGTGATTAATATTTCAACTGAAAAATCTTCTGTACCCGTAGAAATCGCACTGCTTTACAATAATACTTATACTGAGAACGTACACTCATACGTTAATAATATCAACACAATTGAGGGTGGAACCCACTTAACAGGTTTCAGACGCGGATTAACAAGAACCCTAAAAGCTTATGCCGAAAAATCCGGTCTGTTAGATAAAGTTAAGTTTGATATATCTGGTGATGATTTTCGTGAAGGTTTAACAGCCGTACTCTCTGTTAAAGTCGCAGAGCCACAGTTCGAGGGACAAACAAAAACAAAATTAGGAAATGGTGAAATTAGTACTCCAGTAGATCAGGCAGTTAGTGAAATGTTGACCTACTATTTAGAGGAACACCCCAGAGACGCTAAAAATATTGTAAACAAAGTTATATTGGCTGCATCGGCACGACACGCTGCACGGAAAGCTCGCGAGTTGGTTTTGCGCAAATCTCCACTTACAGGAGGAGGATTGCCCGGTAAATTAGCTGACTGTTCTGACCGCGATCCTGAAAAATGCGAATTATTTCTTGTCGAAGGTGATTCCGCAGGAGGAACAGCAAAACAAGGTCGCAACAGACAATTTCAGGCTATTCTTCCACTGCGCGGAAAAATTCTGAATGTCGAAAAAGCAATGCAGCATAAGATTTTCGATAGCGAAGAGATTAAAAATATTTTTACTGCACTTGGTGTACAATTAGGAACAGCCGAGGATTCTAAAGCTTTGGATCTTGAAAAACTGCGCTACCATAAAGTAATTATAATGTGTGATGCCGATGTTGATGGTTCGCATATTTCAACTTTAATTATGACTTTCTTTTTCCGTTACATGAACGAATTGATAAATCGAGGACACCTCTATATTGCTACACCTCCTTTATATCTGATGAAAAAAGGAAAAGTTGAACAGTATTGTTGGACTGAGGAGCAACGCGCTCGTTTTGTTCTTGAATATGGTGGAGGCAATGAAGGTTCAGTCTCTATCCAGCGTTACAAAGGTTTGGGAGAAATGAACGCCGATCAACTGTGGGAAACAACTATGAATCCTGAAAAACGCACATTGAGACAAGTTACTATCGAAAATGCAGCCGAAGCCGACCGTATTTTCAGCATGCTTATGGGTGATGATGTGCCTTTGCGCCGGGAATTTATTGAAAGACACGCTAAATATGCAAAAATAGACGCGTAATTGCAATTAGCAATTAGCAATGTGCAATTAATAATTAAAAAATTGGTAGTCAATATATTGTAGAGACGTCATATTATGACGTCTCTTTTTTGAAAGTCTTAAAAATTCGTGTAAATTCCGTTAATGCAAGTCAAACACCAAAAAGTAAGCATAATAACCGATGACGGCAAAAGCGTTGAAGCAACCGCACCAATAGTTATATCGGCAAGCAGACGAACGGATATTCCCGCCTTCTACTCAAAATGGTTTATAAACAGGCTTAGAAAAGGGTATTGTGTTTTGTACAATCCTTTCAATCAGAAGCCTTCGTATGTTTCGTTCAAGAAAACAAGAGTAGTCGTGTTTTGGACAAAAAATCCAAAACCGTTAATACCCTTTTTGTGTGAACTAGAAGATCGTAGTATTCATTATTATTTTCAGTTTACGCTGAATGACTACGAAAAAGAGAATTTTGAGCCCAATATTCCCAAAATTCAAGAACGAATAGAAACATTTAAACAGTTGTCAGAAAAGATTGGAAAAGAGAAAGTTATTTGGCGATTTGATCCACTTATACAAACCAAAGATGTTGGAATTGAAGAATTACTAAGAAGAGTAGAATACGTTGGGAATCAATTAAAAGGCTATACAGAAAAACTCGTGTTCAGCTTTGCTGATATTGAAAACTACAGAAAAGTAGCAGACAATTTAAGAAGGGAGAAGATTGACTATATAGATTTTAATGATCGTTCCATGTTTCAATTTGCTAAAGCACTTTTTGTTCTGAACAAAAACTGGAAACTTAAACTTGCTACTTGCGCAGAGAGTATAGATTTAGAACAACTTGAAATAGAACACAATAGCTGCATAGATGGTGAACTAATAAAACGCATTTTTTATGACGATAAAGATTTGCTTCACTTTCTTACTTTTGGCAAAACGACCACAAATGACACTCTATTTCCCTCAGATACTCCTGAAAAATCAATAAATTTAAAAGACCCAAACCAGCGCAAATACTGTGGCTGCACAATAAGTAAAGATATTGGTATATATAATACTTGTCTACATTTTTGCAAATATTGTTATGCCAATAGCTCTAAAGAGTTAGTTAGACAAAATTACAAATCACACTCTCAAAACAACGAAAGAATGTAGAGACGCCATATTATGACGTCTCTACTACAACACGTTAATTTTCAATATGTTAATTGCTTTCGTTAAATAAATAAGTAAAAAATATTTAATTTTTTTCACAAAAAATTTGGAAAGTCCAAACATAATGTATTATATTTGCAGTGTATTAGATAAGTAATACACTAAAACAACAAAATAGTATGATAGAAATTAAAAACATTACATTCGGTTATCGTAAAAAGTCAAAACTTTTTAACGATATGAGTTTAAGCTTTGAAGCCGGCAAAATTCACGGGCTTTTTGGCGTAAACGGAGCAGGAAAAACAACACTCCTACAGTTAATGTCAGGTTTGTTGAAACCATCTGAAGGGGAAATAGATATTTTAGGTAGAGATGTCGATAGTCTTAGTGCCGACGCATTATCCCAAATATTTTTAGTTCCTGAAGATTTTGTGCTTCCTTCAATCAGGATAAAAAAGTTTGTTGCTTTAAACAAACCATTCTATCCCAAGTTTGACAAGGATTTGTTCGCATCAATTATGCGTGAGTTTGAAATGCATGAAAATGAAAACCTATCGGAGATCTCTTATGGTCAAAAGAAAAAGTTTTTAATATCATTTGCTATGTCAACCCAAACTCCCATAATCCTTTTCGATGAGCCAACTAATGGGCTTGATATCATTTCAAAAAGTCAGTTTCGTCGTATCATGGCTCGCTTTGCATCAGACGACAGATGCTTCGTAATATCAACCCATCAGGTTCGTGACCTTTCATCAATTATTGATAATGTGTTAATAATTGATAATGGGAAAATAGCTTTTAATCAAAGTATATACGATATTTCTAAAACACTTGTTTTCAGGTATATAACAGAAGATGTTCCAGAAGACACTTTGTTTTCAGAAGATGCAGGTATGGGTAAAAATATTATTGTTAAAGCAATGGAAGACGAATCAGAAGTTGATTTGGAAACATTGTTCAACGCTGTTATAAAAGACAAAGAGATTATTAATAGTGCTTTTAAATCGAATTAATACTTGATGTATAAAGATATGATTATAAGCCATATATTATTTTAAACTAAAAAAATAAAAACAATGAAACAAATATCTTTAAATCGAATATCACTCCTAATTAAACGATATGTTTTTATGAATTTAAAAACCCATCTGATATATCTTGCTGGCGCGGCTGCAATATTACTGATGTTGTCTTTGCTAACAACCTGGGTGGCTAAGGGAGAATATGATTATTTATTATTTCAGAATCAAATGAAAGCTATAGCTATTTTTGGAGGATTTATTATCACTTCAAAAGTCTTTAAAGAGATAAGCTCGAAACACCGCGGTTGGTTTTATATGATGTTACCAGCAAATCCTATAGAAAAAGTTCTTGCTTATTGGCTTACAACTTCAATAGGTTATATAGTTATTGCATCAATTGCAATGGTTGTACTTTCAATTATTACATCACTCATAACATCAATATTCTTTAAAACAGCATTATATGTTTACAATCCGGTTGATAAAACTGGTTTGATGTTTATGGTACACTATTGCATATTACAAAGTGTCTTCTTTCTCGGTGCAATAAGTTTCAGAAAAAACAATTTTCTTAAAACAATTTTGGCAATGTTTGTTGTTATTGTTGTAGTTGCCATAATTTTAGGAATAATAAGCTATCTGTTGTATAATGATGCGAGTATTGATTCTACAGGTATGAATATTATAAATCCCAAAATTTACTATAGCTTAAATATTGTTTATTATGCACTTGTGATACCGTTTTTCCTTACAGTGAGTTATTTTAAATTTAAAGAGAGGAGGTAAACAATGCAATTTGAAGAACAACAACCCATCTATATTCAAATTGCCGACGAGTTTTGTAAGAATATTATTTTGGACAAATGGCAACCAAATGAGAGAATCCCTTCGGTGCGCGATGTTGCTGTAGCTTTGGAGGTTAACCCTAATACGGTTGCCCGAACGTTCGAGTTTATGCAAAGCAAAGATATAATATTTAACAAACGTGGTATCGGCTATTTTGTTAGTGAAGATGGTAAAGAAAAAGCCTTAGAATATCGGCGTGAGGAGTTTATGAGCAAGATTGCCCCAAACTTTTTCGACACTATGTATCTTCTTGGGATACCATACTCAGATTTGGAGAAGCGTTATAACGAAAAGGTAAGTAAATGATAAACAATTATAAAACAGTATTATAAATAATTAAAAAATAAATCCAATGAAAACAAGTAATAAAATTTTATTGATAGCATTTGTAGTAGTTATTGCTATTATAACCACAGTGCTTATTGTAGCGAAAAAAAATACAATAATAGGAGATCAGGAGCGGGGTCCAAAGTTTACGGAAGAAACATCGTTAGATCCTTTTAATAAAATTGAGGTTTTAGGAGGTTTTGAAATTGAATTTATAAAATCTTCTGATTCAAAAATTGAAGTTAATGCCGATTCTGTTGTACACCAGCATATTACAATTGATGTAAAGGATAGTATTTTAACCATAAAATCTGACGCATTTAGTTTCAGTCAAGTCAAATGTAAGTTATACTCTCCATCATTCAAGGGTATAGTGGCAGCAGGTGGCAGTATGTTTTATACTAATGATAGTCTGTTGTCCGATCCTGTTTCATTAAAAGCAACCTCTGGAAGTACAATCAAATTTAAAGGTTCGTGCGGTGATTTAGAATTAGAAGCAAAATCGGGAAGTTCAATTGAAATATTTGGTTTAGCAAATTCTGTTGTAATGTCAGCGTCGGCTGGAAGTGAAATAAATGCAAAAGAGTTCAAAACTGTTAATGCTGTTGTTAAGGCAAGCTCAGGTTCTGACATTTACCTAAACAGTGAAAATATTAGCGCAGAAGTATCCTCGGGAGCAACAATTTTTTATAATAAAGACGCCAATCTTAAAGCTCCAACTATTTCATCAGGAGGAGAGATTAGACCTTTCAATTAAAATTGTAAATTACTCTGGCATAGATACAAAAAACCGAGTTAAATTTATTTTTTAATAAGTTTAACTCGGTTGTGTTAACTAAAGATATGATTTTATTTGCTAATATTCAATTTCGCACATTTTGAAAGGTACCTTAATTATCGACTGATAATCTTCACCTGCTTCTAACATATCCTCGTCATCCTCTTCGTAGTGCCAATTAATAACTACTTCATTTCCTGCTTTGTAAATAGCTTCCAATTTCTTTAATACATCAAGAATACATTTTGAAGAACTTGTATTAAAGTACTCTAACTGAACATTAACGTTTGTTAACTTGGCAGGACTGGTTAAATATTGATCAAGCCAATCAATTAATGGTTTATAAAACTCAATTGAATTTTCCGGTATTGAACGACCTTTGATCTCAATTTTACCTGACGCCTCGAAATTAACAGTTGGAGTTTTTGGAGATCCTTCAATTTTAATTGGTTCCATATTGTAGTTTTTAAATTTAATTAATATTTATATATACTTGTAATTGAAAAAATACCATGTTGTTTTTGTGCGACTCAAAAACATACTTAAATTTTCCGTCCGTTTTCCTTGCCACATCTATCATTCCAAGACCCCCACCTCCCTTATCAGAAAAAACTTGATTTGTAAGTATGCGTTTATAATGATCTTTTAATTCTTCCTTGGTACAATTGTTTATAGTGTCAATACGGCGTGCAATTTCGCTAATTTTTTTCTCATTCACAAAATTTCCTGTTGTAATCGATAAAGAACTACCGTTTATTGCAACAACAAATGACGATAAACGTATTTCCTCATTTTTATTTCCGTTTAGATATACCGGGCATGAATGATGAAAAAGATTTTGAATAAGCTCAACAACAACGTAAAACACCCTTTTTTTAGTTTTAGCGTCTAAATTTATGATATTAAGCTTAATCTCTAACGAGTCTAATATATTGGTAATATTGTTTGAATTCATTTCTCCTTGAAATGAAAAAGCAATTTCCCCCTCAATATCTTTAATGAACTGTGTATTAAGCTGCAGCTCCATATCTAAACAAAAATTTCGGCTAAGATATGAAAAATATTTCATGGAACAGCCATTTATTAAAAATTGTTGATAAAATTAAAATGTGATACACAAGAAAAATACTTTCAAATCCCGCGACAGGCAATATAGTATTTAATTTTTGAATCTACAATTTTTCAGAAAAATAATTTATCTTTGGTCGAAATAAATACATGTCACTAGGTTGTGTTGATCAATTACTTTAATAATTGCGTATTACCCAAGATTACTGCAAAAAAAAATATCACAACATATGCAAAGATTACAGTATTGTCATTAATATTACGAATTAAATATTTGACATTTTTAGATATATATTAATATAAATATAAGTAAATCAGATAATTATGAGAAGATGTGTTTTGGCACTTATAACTGTAGTCACAGTTTTTTCTTGTCAGCAACAGCCTAGCTACAAGGTTGAAATTAATTTTTCAGATAAACCTACAGGCATGTTATATCTAATGAAAGAAATTGACAAAAAGCCCACGGCTGTAGATTCAATTGATTTATCGAATGAAAATATTGTTTTCACAGGACAGGTAGAAACGCCAGAACTATATTATCTGAAACTTAACGATCAGAAAAAAATGTTAAGACTATTTTTAGAAAACTCTAAAATAGATATTCTTATGAATCCAGACTCAGTTGATAAAGCTGAAGTAACAGGATCAGTAACACACTATTTATACAAACAATTTGTTACAGAAGCAAACAAGTTTGATGTAAAGCATAGAGCTTTGTATAGTGATTACCAAAAAATGATAACCGCCAATGATGAAGCAGGTGTAAAGTTGTTGGAGGAAAAAATGGAAGAGGTTTATAATCAGCAACAAACATACATTAAATCTTTTGTCGATTCAAATCCCGAATCTGTTGTAAGCCTTTACATTGTAAGGTGGTATTTAATTTATGAGCTCGATTATCAAGGATTAAATGATATTTTAGCTAAAATTCCAACCCCTGTTGCTACCACAACAATATATAATGTTTTAAAAGAAAGATTGGCAATACTCGAAAAAGTTCAAGTAGGAAAGCAAGCAATAGATTTCTCAATGGAAGACCCCGACGGTAAGCAAGTTTCGCTGAATGATTTCAGAGGCAAATATCTACTAATTGACTTTTGGGCTTCTTGGTGTGCACCTTGTCGTATAGCAAATCACGATTTAGTAGAGACTTACAAGAAGTATAATGAGCTTGGATTTGAAATACTTGGAGTCTCTTTAGATAAAAACAGAGAGTACTGGTTAGAAGCAATACAAGCCGACAATCTTACATGGAAACATGTTTCCGATCTAAAAGGTTGGGAAAATGCTGTTGGTCAGCTATATGGCGTTAACTCAATACCTCATACTTTTCTTGTTGACAAAGAGGGAGTAATCATTGGAAATCGCTTGTCTCATGAAGAGTTAGAGGCAAAACTAAGCGAGATTTTTAACCAATAATAAATTGTAGAGACGGAGCATGCTCCGTCTCTACTTTCAACTTGTACCCACCATGACAGGAACTCTCTATTTAATTCCTACACCAATAAGCGAAGAGGCAGTAATCGACTCATTGACAGGAGATATTGTTCGAGTTTTGCACAAAACTCAACATTACGCAGTGGAAAATATAAGATCAGCGCGTCGATTTATAAAATCAGTTGACAGAAATATCAATATTGATGAACTTACCTTTTATGAAATTGGCAAAAACAGTTCTGACACTGAAAAGTCTAGCATTATTGATATATTAATATCGGGTAAAAATGTGGGAATAATGTCAGAAGCTGGAGCTCCTGGTGTAGCCGATCCTGGTTCTGATATAGTTTTGGCTGCACATAAAGCTAATATAAATGTTATGCCGTTAGTTGGAGCCTCTTCAATATTGTTAGCCTTGATGGGAAGTGGCTTAAACGGTCAAAAATTTGTTTTCCACGGGTATTTACCAATAAAACAGAATGAGAGACAAAAAGCAATCAGACAACTTGAAAAAGAATCACACAATTTTTCTCAATCTCAACTGTTTATAGAGACACCATATCGAAATAAAGCAATTTTTGACGACTTGATTAAAACGTGTTTACCTCAAACGCTGCTGACAGTTGCAGTAGATTTGACAGGTGAAGAACAATTTTTAGAAACAAAATCTATTCAAGCATGGAAAAGTAGTCAGGTAGTTTTTCCAAAAAAGCCTGCTATATTTGTCCTCTTAGCATAAAAACATTAATTTAGATGTCAGTAAAATTAACCTATGATTTTATAAAAAGCCTTCCCAAAGCTGAACTTCATTGTCATTTGGACGGTTCCCTGCGAGTTGACACAATCATCGAAATTGCAAAAAAATACGATGTTAAACTTCCTGTAGAAGGAAAGGAAAAGCTTACTAAGTACCTACAAGCAGGTGAAAATTGTAATTCACTAACAGATTACCTCAAAGTGTTCGAAGTTACTTGTTCTGTACTCCAGTGGGAAGATACATTAGAGAGAGCAACATACGAGCTTGCAGAAGATTGTGTTGAAGAGAACATCAGATACCTCGAAATACGATTTTCTCCCATACTGCATATAGAAAAAGGATTGAAAATGACTCAAGTTGTTGATGCAGTATTAGAAGGGAAAAAAAGAGCAGAAAAAGATTTTGATATAAAAATAGGGATTATTATTTGTGGACTTCGTCATATGAGCCCTGAAGTATCGTTGATACTCGCAGAGCTTTGCGTAGCGTATAAAAACAGAGGTGTTGTTGGATATGATTTGGCTGGCGATGAATATAATCATCCGGCTAAAAATCATAAAGAAGCTTTTTATCTGATTATAAATAATAATATTAACACTACAGTGCATGCCGGAGAAGCATCGGGACCCGAGAGTATTCACCAGGCTTTGCATTGGGTAAGAGCAAATAGGATTGGGCACGGAACGAGGCTAAGGGAAGATGGAGACCTGTTTAATTATGTTAATGACCATCGCATTCCTTTGGAAATGTGCATTACATCAAATGTTCAGACAAAGGCAGTGGAGTCGTTTGGAAAGCACCCGTTAAAGTTTTATTTTGATTATGGACTGAGGGTTACAATAAATACAGATAACCGCTTGGTTTCCAACACAACTCTTACCAAAGAGTATATGATAGCTGTTGAAAAATTTGGATTTTCACCAGACGAACTTAAGTATCTGATTATAAATGGATTTAAGTCTGCTTTTTTGCCCAATAACGAAAAAGTAAGGATTTTAAAAAGGGTAACTGCAGAATTGGAGCAACACGGATTGAAAATACGTAGAGATTATAACTAAATTTTAATTTTATTTATCGTTCGAGTTATTTGAGCAATCTGATTTTCTCCATGTCAAATAATTTATTAATCACAATTACAGGACCTACCGCTATCGGAAAAACAGATATAGCCGTTGAAATAGCCCAACAGCTTGATACAGAGATAATCTCTTGTGATTCGCGCCAAGTTTATAAAGAGATGCGGATTGGAACTGCAGTTCCTGAACAGAGTCAATTAGAGCAAGTTAAGCACAATTTTATTCAATACACTTCGGTTCAAAATCCGTTAAATGCAAATGACTTTGGTATTGCTGCAAACAGAAAACTATCTGAGCTTTTTAAAGTTAACAGAACAGTAGTTATGGTAGGAGGAAGCGGGCTATATATTGATGCTGTGCTAGGCGGAATTGATGATATCCCATCTCCAAAAAAAGAGATCAGAGAAGAGTTACAAAGAAAAATAGACAATGGAGAGCTGTTTCAGCTGCAAAAAGAGTTGCAAGAGGCTGATCCACAGTTTTATAGCACTATTGATATTAACAATCCCAGAAGGATATTGCGTGGGCTAGAGGTTTACAAAACAACAGGGAAGCCACTTTCTTCGTTTGTAGGGAAACAGGAGGGGCGATTGTATAAATCGGCAATAATTGTTCTTGAAATGGAGCGCGATACCCTGTACGACAGAGTAAATAGGAGGGTCGATATTATGATTGAGCATGGACTTGTAGACGAAGCAAAAAAGTTAATCCCATATAAAAGCTTAAGTTCACTGCAAACAGTTGGTTATCAAGAACTTTTTGAACATTTCGACGGCTCGGTATCACTTGAAAAAGCAATTGAAAAAATTAAAAGCAACACTCGTCAGTATGTTAGAAAACAAGAGAACTGGTTCAGGAGATATGATGGTGCTTTTAGGATTTGCGCAGAACAAAAAGTTTCAATTTGTAAATTAGTAGGCGAGCTAACAGCAAATTTATAAGCAACACTAACAATAAAAGATTAATCGTTCATGAGTTTAATCTTGTATGCTGCATAGAGCGAAGTTTCTTAAAATTGCTCAAGAGCAGCCAATTCGCGCGCACTCCACAATGTTGGATAATCAGTTTGAAACTTGTCAAAAACTTCTTTAAAAATTGTTTCACGCATCATGGCTGTTTGGTTTTTTATACCATATTTTGTGCAATAACGTTCTAAAGCAGCTAATTCACTATCATTTAATGAGATTGTTTTTCTGTGTCTTCTTTTATGAACGGTTCGCGTCACTCTCATGCCGGTTAATTAAAATGTTAATAACTTTATGTTGCTTTAGCACCACTAAAAATCAAATGTAGCCAAATACTACGGATTTTATGAACAATAAAGTAACAAGTAATAAACATGTTTTTAACAAAAAGTCATAAGTTGTTGACATCCAGATGTAAAAAAGCCCTGCGAAAATTGTATGGCAGGGCTTTTGTTTGCTTAGGGATCAGTTTTATTTCTCTCTTGAGAAGGGCCAGGAAACAATACCGCCCTCCATTACTTTTACGTTAGTATATCCGTTTGCCTTCAGTATTATAGAAGCCTCGTAACCGCGAAGAGAAATTTTACACCATGTTATAATTTCGGTGTTTTTATCTTCGGGCAGTTCATTAATTCTCTTTCTTAACTGACCAAGAGGAATAAGACGTTCGCCAATGCCGAGGCGCATTTGCTCGAACTCCACGGGATTCCTTACATCTAAGAAAACTGCTTTACCGTCATTGTTTTTTGCCTTTTCTTTTACCTCTTCTGCCGTTATAGTTTTGAATAATCCTCTGAGTTTGTTTTGCATAACGTGAGCGGTAGCAATACTATGATCTATGGCAAGTGAGAATGGAGGAGCGTATGGCAAATCGGCATTAGCCATATCGTTAACCGTAAGCTTTCCTTGAATTGCCATTGCCCATATTGCAAGTTGCTTGCTAACATCGCCCGGACCAACTACTTGGGCACCCAAAATTCTTTCGGTCGATTTGTCAACTATCAGTTTAGTAATTAAAAGATTACCATTCATAAATCCGGGTTTATCAAGGCTTGCGCTTATTACGGTTTCGATATTTGTAATTCCATTTTTCTTGGCATTTTGCTCCGATAATCCTGTCGTACCCGCTGCATAGTCAAAAATCTTACATACTCCTGTTTGAATAGTGCCATTAAATTTTGTAACGTTGCCTTTAATCAAATTATCGCCAACAACCCGACCTTGAAGATTAGCCAAGTCACCAAACGGAGCATGAACTTTATTATTTGTAATTAAATTTGGTATTTCAACGCAGTCGCCGATGGCGTATATATCAGGGTCTGACGTCTGCATATACTCATCGACAACGATCCCACCTGTTTGGCTTACGCTCAAACCCGCATCACGTGCCAATTTTGAATTTGGCATAACACCAATAGCTAAAACAGCTAAATCGCATGGTAATTCAGTGCCATCGTTAAGTTTAACGGCTTTAAGTTTACCGTTTTCGCCTAAAAATGCCGAAACTCCGTTTTGAAGAATTACATTAGCTTTTGTTTTTACATAGCGTTCAACCAATTGTGCTAAATGCAAGTCTAAAAATGTCAACAACTGTGGCAGAAGTTCAATTAATGTAACCTCGATTCCTGCAAGATGCAGTGCTTCGACAGTTTCTATACCTATAAGCCCGCCACCAATAACTACAGCCTTTTTTATTTTCCCCTCGTCTCTGACTTTTCGTAGGTAATCAGCATCAGGCATTGATAATAGTGTCGTAATTCCTTCAAGATCAATTCCGGAGATTGGAGGTTTACGAGGAACGGCTCCAGTTGCAATAACCAATTTATCGTACTCTAAGCTACCTGTCTCGCCTGATATTAGGTTTTTAAATTCAACTTTTTTGGCTTTTTTGTCAATAGAGGTAACCTCAGTATTGACTTTTGCAATAATGTTTTTACCATTTAGAAAAAAGTTTGGATCTCTGACTACACCTGCAGGTGAACATAACAACTGATTCCTGTCGTCAAAAAATCCGCCAACGTAGTAAGGATATCCACATGAAGCCATAGATAAATCTGCCGATTTTTGTATCATAACTATTTCGACATCTTCATCGAGACGCCTGGCTCTTGAAGCTGCTTTTGGACCTGCGGCTGAGCCTCCAATAACGATTATTCTTTTCTTCTTCATTTTTTTATTTTTGTTTAGTGGTTAATTATGTGATTAATAAAAATTTGAATAAACTCAGCTTAACTTTTGAAATGTTAAAAATACTTTATTATCTAGTTACATAGTTAGATAATTGAATATATGTATTTACACAAAGTTAATTATTTATTCTAAATATACGTCAGAAAATTATGAATTAATTAAAAATTGTGGTACTGTAACCGCAAAAAGTCTATTGTTGATGGTAATAATATACGGGTATAATAACCGATGTACCGATAAATCCCAATCCCCCTTCAATATTCATATATGTTTGAACGGGTTGGCTAAACAAAGGAAAATCATAATAGTCATCTAACATATAAAGTGAATGCTCGTACATAAACAGATCTTCTGATATCTTTTCAATTACAAATAATAAAGTTCTATTTCTTTGTTCGATCGAATTGCGGATTGGAAAATCAATAATACCCTCATTCTCCTGTGATGTTATTTTATCGGTTAAAAAATATTTTTCATAACCAGTCTCACCATCATAATGGTATCTAGAAAATTCTATTCCACGAGCGTAATCCATGTCAGCTAACATGTGAAAATATTGAAAAGTTGAGTCTATTATTTCGTGAGTTTCTTCATCGTAGATATGTATCAACAATTTTTCGTAAATTGTCATAGCGTAATAGTTAGTGGCACTCTCTTTGGGCATTTTTAATCTAAACATTATCATACCTTGGTTATCTTGATAGGATGTAACGACTCCAATAGAGTCAATTTTAATCCACTCAGGTTTATAAACTATTTGGGAAGTTCCAATAGCGTCATCGTAATTGTTTAACGAAACATGAATTTTATATATTTTCCCTTCTAAGGCGGTCGTATTACTTAAATATTTTCCATTTGAAACGTGAGTCATGGTCTCAACAACAACACCATTTTCTGACAAAACGACTGTAGCGTTCGTTAGAGGCTGTACTGTAAAAATGCCAGATGCTACCGAGTTTGATTTATGGACATAACACTCTATAATGCTATCTGTATATATGATAGAATTTAATACAATTTTGGGTTTCATGTTTTTACCTTTAAATTCTACCTCTTTCTTGCATTGGACAAATAAAAGTAGTGTTGATATTGCAATTATGATTGTTAAATATGGTTTCATATGTTTATAATTTTTTCAGTTTATCGTCACATGGAACTCACATGTAATACAGTTAATAGTTAAAAGTAGAAAGTTAAAAAACACTTTCTCCTTGCTCCTTTCACCTTGTACCTTCATAGAAGTTTGGCATGTTCGTTTCATATTTCTATAATTTTTTAGTTAATGAATAGGTATAAAATCTATTTAAAACTCAAATTTCCATGAAAATGATGGTATAATTGGGAATATGCTATAGTAATAAAGTTTTTTACTACCTTCATAATCAACTGTTTCCCAATCCATGAAAAATGGATTTTTTCTATTATATACATTATATACAGAGATATTCCATGTGCTAATACCACGTTTTTTCTCTTTATGGAAATTTACTCCAACGTCAAGTCTGTGATACGCGGGCATTCGGTAGTTGTTTCGCGTTTCATAGTAGGGTATTTCTGAATTGGATGTATTATTTGGATCTTGCCATGTTGTGAGTTGATCTACAGAGGGATATCGTTCATATTCAAGAGTAGTTGCATTGCCAGTCCCGAAAACCCATGTTGCTCCTATATCTAAGCGGTCGTTAAATTTGTGGGTTACTACCACGCTTATATCGTGTCGTCTGTCATATTTATATGGAAATATTTTTCCGTAGCTAATCTCTTCCCCTGGTCTGTCAAACTTCCTTTCCGATTTTGACCAAGTATAACCAATCCAGCCAGTTGTATTTCCATATTTTTTCATTATAAGTATTTCGGCACCGTATGACCAACCTTTTCCAAGCACTATTTTTTCTTGCCAATCATTATTGATTGAAAAAAACGATGCACCCTCCTTATACTCAATTATATTATCCATAGTTTTGTAAAAAATCTCTGTACTAATTTCAATATCGCGACTATGTTCGTAAACAGCCCCTACTGAATATTGATACGAATTGTTTGGAGCAATGTTTTTTGTTACAGGAACCCATAAATCAGTAGGTAACCCAATGGTCGAATTTGCTAAGAGGTTGATATATTGTTGCATAATAGCAAACGAGGCTTTTGTCGATACCTTTTCATTAATTAAATATAGTGCAGAAACTCTCGGTTGCAGACGATTATAAAATTTGCCATGTGTTAGATATCCTGACCAATGTAGTCCCGCATTTAGCTTGAAACCGTAATCTAAATCAATATCATCTTCTATATATGTCGATATTTCATGAGAATAAAGCTGGTCGTTTTTTGCCTCAAAATTGGAACTTTGTTCACCTTCATTTGAAATCTTTGCTGAAGATACACCGGGATTAAATATGTGATATGTTTCGGCAATTCCGAACTTAATTTTGTGATTTACAGTAGGATAGTAATCAAAATCAATTTTCAATCCATAGTCTTTTATTCCAGACAAGTAGTCAGCAATAAATGTTTCGTTGTTGTACTCCATTTTAGTTCCTACAAACATTTTGTAACGACTAAATGTTGCTGTGGTATTGGAAAAAAGCTTATCGTTAAACAGATAGTTCCAACGCAATGCAGTAGTTATGTTTCCCCACCAAAGTTGGGATTTGTCTTTTTCTTTATATTCATGTACTATATCTTCACCCGATAGGCTGTCGTAATAAGTCTGTGAATATTTATTTTCCATATTCATATAAAATTTATCCTTGCCAATATAAGTACTTAAATATAAGTGACTTTTATTAGATAGCTTATGATTTATTTTAGCATTCAAATCATGAAAAAAGTAGCCTGTCATCATTTTGTTTATGCCTTTTGAAGCCTGATACATTTTTACAAATGGAATTGCTAGTATATCAAGATAAGTCCGTCTTCCTGAAACGATAAAAGTTGTTTTTTCACTAATAGGCCCATCTATAGATAGTTTCGATGATATTAATCCTATACTTCCTACTCCTCTGATTTTCTTTTTGTTTCCTTCTTTCATAGAAATGTCAAGCACAGATGACAGTCGTCCCCCATAACGTGCAGGGAATCCGCCTTTTATAAGTTTCACATTTTGAATGGCATCGGAGTTGAACACAGAGAAAAATCCAAACAAGTGGTTTGCATTATAAACCGGAACACCATCTAAAAGTATAAGATTTTGATCGGGACCTCCGCCACGAACATACATCCCACTCATGCCTTCCGAACCCGACTGCACACCTGGTAGAAGCTGAATGGATTTTATTATATCAACCTCTCCCATTAGTGCTGGCAAGTTTGCAACAACTTTTACGGGGACATCTATTAAACCCATTTGGGTGTTTCTAACGTTACTTTCAACCACGTTGCCAACAACAGTAACCTCGCTAAGTTCGATTGAGGGTTTTAGCTCAATATCAATTTGTAAGTTTTTTTCAAGAGTTATAGTCTCTTGGTAGGTGGCGTAACCAATCATCGAGAAAGTGAGTTTTATTGTTTTCTCTTCGGTTGTAAAGGAGTAAAATCCGTAATTATTGGCTACTGTGCCTTTATAGGTATTAGCGTCGTATACATTTGCTCCGATAAGCTTTTCTCCTGTTTCCTTGTCACTAACAAATCCACTGATTGTGAATTTTTGAGAATAAATTGTACTAAATGTAAAAACAAAGAGTGCGACAAAGGTTATTCGCATTTTAGCTTGGTTAAAGGAATAAGTATGTGTCATAATTAAACATATTTGCATTTTAAAAAATGAACTTGGGACGTCTATTTCGTTTAAAAGTTACAAAACAGATAATTTTGTAACAATATTGTTGTTAATCTATTGTAAGATTTGAGTTAAAATATTTGTAACAGCGACAAGAAAAACTAAGTTAGTGAAAAAACTCTTTTATGTGTTACATAACGTTTTGTCTTGTTAAGCGCCGCGAAGTTCATAATTGATTGTTACAAAACTGTTACAAGTACGTTATTTTTTTGTTGGTAAGTACTTTGCTGTTTTAGAGTGCTCAACAATATATAATATGTGGTAGTTATTGTCGTATGTTTTCTCATAAAGTTTATCTGTGCTAATAGTGCGAAATAACATAATTTTTGATACTTTTGCACCTTGAATTTCTACCTGTAGTGTTTTACTGCAGTGGAAGTACAAAATATAACTTGCAAAAATGATTAGCAGACGATTACTAAGAATAAAAGCAATGCATATCGCTTATGCGTATTTTAATTCTGAAGGTGGTGATATCAAGTTTTTTGAAAATGAATTGAATAATAGTATTCAAAAGTTTTATGATCTTTATTTAGCATTTTTCTCTCTGATAGTTGAAGTTAGAGACTATGCAAATCACATAATAGAGTTACGTAAAGGCAAGCTGTTGGCTTCTGAGGAGGATCTCAATCCAAATTTGCGTTTTGTTAATAACAAAGTAATTGCAGATTTAGAAAATATCGAAGAGATTAAACGGTTTATTGAAACCAATAATACGATTTGGAAAGAGCACTCCAATATAATTAAAGTAGTTTATAATACTTTAGTTGAGTCAGACGTTTATGAAGATTATATGAAACATCTTGTCAACTCGTACAGTCACGACAAACAGATAGTTTACTATATTTTAGAGCAGATTTTTCCAGATAACGAAGATTTGTATCAACTATTGGAGGAGATGTCGATATATTGGAACGATGATATTGAGCTTGTTCTGAGTATGAACATAAGAACTGTTCAGCGAATGAAAGAGACTAAAAGTCATAATAACAAGTTATTTCCACTGTACAAAACCAAAGATGACCATGAGTTTGTGAAAACATTGTTCCGTAAAACAATTGCAAACCACGAGCATAGCCAACAGGTAATAGCAGAATTATCAGAAAGTTGGGAGAATGAAAGAATTGCATTGATTGATAGAACAATTATTGAGCTTGCAATGACAGAGTTGGTTAGTTTCCCTCTTATGCCTGTTCCTGTTACTTTAAATGAATATATTGATATGGCAAAATTTTACAGTACAGAAAAAAGCCATATTTTTGTAAACGGCATATTAGAGAAATCAGTTAGTTTTTTAACCGAAAAAGGTCTGATAAAAAAGAGAGGTACAGGGTTACTAAATGCTTCTCCAGAAGAAAGAGACAATGAGTAAACAATAAAAGCACTTTGAAAGATTACTATTCACTGTATCAAGCAAATAAAAATTATTAATATATGAGAACAATTCTTTTTATTATTTCAATTATCGTTACAGCACTTCTTACAGCATGCGGTGGTGGTAGCGATAAAAAAGTTGATGCTACTATGGTGCAAAACCCTATATCTGCAGATGGAGTAGATAATAGTGTTAAAATGCCAGCAATTGAAGTAATATCGAAAGGTGGCACTACTTTTGATTTTGGTGTTATAATTCAAGGAGAAAACGTGATTCATGAATTTGAACTAAAAAACACAGGAAATGCTGATTTAGTAATAGGGGCGGCAAACGCAGCGTGTGGATGTACTGTTCCAAAGTTTTCTAAAGAGCCGATAGCTCCTGGAAAAACCGGTAAGGTTGAAGTTGCTTTTGCAAGCTCTGGTCGTGAAGGCAAACAAATGAAAACTGTTACATTGCTGACAAATGCGCAACCAGGTTCTTTAACATTAACTGTTATAGCAAATATTATTGTACCAAATTAATACACAAAGCTTTATGATGAATATTTTATTAATGGCATCTCCAAATGGAGAAGGAGGCGGTTTCGGAGCTTTAATTCCGTTACTTTTGGTTATCGTGATTTTCTATTTTTTCATGATACGCCCACAAATGAAACGACAAAAAGAGGTTCGTAATTTTAGAGACTCTCTTAAAAAAGGCGATAGAGTTTTAACTATCGGCGGAGTTTACGGTAAAATAGTTGAAGTTAGCGAAACAACTGTTATGCTCGAAATAGCAGATAATGTACGCATTAAGGTTGAAAAGGCGGGTATTGTGAAAGATAACTCGGATATTGCACAACAAAAGTAAGATTTTGATTTAAAAGATAGAAAGGCTTCCCTTTCTATCTTTTTTATTTTTTATTGCATCTACTATTTTAATTTTAGTGGTGAAACAACAATCTAACAAGAAATGGATAAGAAAGAGAAAGAGAGTTTAAAACGTCGTTATTACAAACTTAGAATACGAATAAGGCATGCCGATAATCGTATTTTTATTTTCATATTCTTTCTTATTATAAGTGGAACACTTTGGTTTTTAAATGCACTCTCTAAAGATTATGTTACAGAATTAGATATTCCAGTCAATTTTGTTGGTATTCCACGCGAATTTAAAAGTAATCAGCAACTACCTCAAAATTTAACCATACAAGCTTCTGGACAAGGCTTTTCTCTCATGCGTCATAAGATTACATCACGTGGTGTACCCTTTAAATTTGATATTAAACAATATTTTTCAAATCAAAAAGCAGGTAAGGAGGTTTCGTTCCAAATAATTACGCAACTTGCTCAAAAACAGATGGAACAGTATTACGGAGGAGAATTTTCGATACTCGATATTTACCCACGAACCATAAGTGCATCGTTTTCAACAATTGTTTTCAAAAAGTTGCCTGTAAGTTTCAAGGGTGACTTATCGTTCCAACCGCAATTTTGGCAAAAAGGAGATATAAAAATAACTCCTGATAGTGTGGATGTCGGTGGTCCTCAAAATGTTATGGATACAGTTAAAAAAATTAGGACTCAGTATATTAAAATTGAAAGAATCAACTCCTTAACTGAGTTTACTGCTAACCTTGACGACAATGGAGTGTTTATTTGCGAGCAGCCAGAGGTTAAAATCAGCGTAGATGCAGAAAAGTTCACTGAAGCCACAATAAAATTACCCATAAAAGTGCTTAATGCTCCCGATAGATTTAACATAATGCTTTTCCCCGACCAAACAACTGTTACATACAGGATTGGGATTGATAAGTATGAGAGTATTACAGCAAATAGTTTTACAGCTATTGTCGATTACAACCAAATGAGTGCAAGAGATATAAATGAGAAAATAAGGGTTGAATTGATTGAGTTGCCTGAATATATAAGGAACGTTACATATCATCCAAGAGAAGTAAAATATTTAATTGGCGAAAAAAAATGATTCGCGTTGGATTGACAGGTGGAATCGGGAGTGGAAAAACAACCGTAGCCAAGGTATTTCAAACAGTTGGTATTCCTGTCTATTTCTCAGACACGAAAGGAAAGTATTTAATGTCTCATAGTGCAGAAATAAAAACAAAATTAATTAAGATTTTTGGGCAACAAGCAATATTGAGCGACAATTCGATTAATAGGCAATTTCTTGCTAATGAGGTTTTTACAAATCAAGATAAGTTAAAGATATTAAATTCGATAGTTCATCCGGTTGTTATGGATGATTTTGAAAAATGGGCTAGTGAGCAACAGAGTCCGTACGTTATAAACGAGTCGGCAATCCTTTTTGAAAGTGGAATTTATAAGCAGTTGGATAAAAATATTGTTGTTATGGCTGATAAGCAAATCAGAATAGAAAGAACCATAAGGCGCGATAAAATTAGCAAACAGCAGGTTTTAGAGAGAATCCACAATCAAACCGACGATGAAACAAGAAAAAAACTTGCTGATTTTTTTATCAGCAATAATAATAACGATATGATAATCAATCAAGTATTAAAAATTCACTATAAGCTATGGGAAAATTCTCGAAATGGATAGGTGGCGGACTTGGCTGGGTTTTAGGCGGTCCCTTAGGAGCTATTGCAGGATTTATTATAGGTTCTGTAATAGATTCACGAAGCGAGGTTTATAAAAGTCAAGCCAAAACGACAAAAACAACTCCCGGTGGCTTTATTGTTTCCTTGTTGGTTTTAACATCAGCAGTAATGAAAGCTGATGGCAAAGCTACTAAAGGGGAACTTAATTATGTTAAAAGGTTCTTTGTAAAAGCCTTTGGAGCCGAGGAAGCACAAGAGGCTATTTTAATGTTGCGTGATCTGTTGAAACAAAATATCCCGGTAGATGATGTTTGCAGACAGATCAGAGCAAATATGGATAAATATTCAAGGTTGCAACTTTTTAATTATCTGTTTGGTGTATCTCAAGCTGACGGAGCTATTACGCAAGCAGAGTTAGAGTTCTTAAAACATATTGCGCAATTATTAGGGCTGTCAAATGAGGAGTTTAAGTCAGCGAAATCAACATTTATTCCAGATAACAACTGGGCTTATGAAATGCTGGAAATAACGCCATCAGCAAGTGAAGAAGAGATTAAAAAAGCATATAGGAAAATGGCTGTAAAATATCATCCCGATAAGGTTGAATATTTGGGTAATGATTTTAAAAAGGCGGCAAATGAAAAGTTCGTTAAAATAAATCAGGCATACGATATTATAAAAAAAGAGAGAAATATTGCATAGACCCTGTTAATTAACGATTATCCAAACTATATTTAGTGGGCTGAAAAATAAACCAACAGTCCAGTTTTTAACATGCAGACCCCATTGAGTGCCACATAGGTGTGAATTGTGAGTTACCGTTCCCAAGAAAAGTTTACGATTTATCAAGAACATTTATTTATAGCCGAATATGTGAATGTTTTGGTTTTGTAGTGTTATAAAAAAAAGTGTTTAAAAGAACATGTAGTACATTTGTATGCTCTTAATTAAAAAACGTAAACACTTAATAACTAATATTTATAGACTTATGAAAAAAAATGTACTATTCTTAACATTGGTTACCATCTTTATGTGCAACTCTACATTCGCACAAATGTTGCTTTCAGACGAAGATGCCATATCTAACAACACAGCTCAAATTGAAGAGGTTTCATTAGGTGGAAATCAAGAGACAAACTCTGTTGTAGATGTTCCTGTTACTGCAAACGTTTCGGCTTTAGTTGTCGAACGTAAAGTACTATTAGAACAATTTACTACAGAATTATGTGGTTATTGCCCCGGTGGAGCTGCACGCATAAAATCTGTAATCGAGCAACCAGAGTTTGCAGGTAAAGTTCATTGGGTGGCTCACCATGCAGGTTTCTACACTGACAGTTATACTATTCCTGAATCTCAAAGTTATCTAAGACTGTTCGGGGGTAATACTTATGCCCCTGCCATGATGCTTGACCGGACTATTCTAACAGGTAGCGCTCCTGTTATGGGAGTTCCTTCAAGCACAACAGATATTGCAAACTATTTTAGACAAGCTTTAAATACACCTACATCTATTTCAGTAAATATAACTCAAGCAAATACTATTGCAACAGACCGCAAAGTAAAAATCACAGCTTATGGTGAAGATATTAGCGGTACTCATCCGACAGAAGATTTATATGTAGTTGTTTTTTTATTAGAGAATGATATTAAATCTACCAGCCAATCTGGAGCAGGTGGCACTTATATACACAACAACTTGATTAGAAAGGTTATGAATGAAGTAACTGGTACTAAAATTGTATGGCAAGGAAATTCTTATTGTGTAACTGCTGAAGCGACCCTGCCAACAGGATGGAATGCAGATAATATGGATGTTGTGGCTTTTGTTGCTAAAAATTATTTGAATCCGTTAAGCAATGTGCAAGTGCTAAATGCAGAAAAAACAGAACTGGTAATGGAGGAATCAGGTACATATGAAATAACTTTCCATGCTGCATATAATGGAACACCTTTGGAAGGAGTAACAATTAATGTTGCAGATGCAGTAACAACAACTAATGCACAGGGTAATGCAACTTTACAATTAACTAATGGAGGCTATACTTATACCGCTACAAAAGAAGGATACGCTGGTAAAGGCTTTTTTGTTGTTGATAATGCAGACTTAACAGTAGAAGTGACAATGTCTACCGCATATGAAGTAACTTTCCATGTTATACATGAGGGTTCACCTTTGGAAGGAGTAACGATTAATGTAGCTGAGTATGTAGCAACAACCAATGAGGATGGTAACGCTATATTACAATTACCTAATGGAAGTTATGCTTATACCGCTACAAAAGAAGGATATGATGATTATATAGGTAATATTGTTGTCGAAAATGCTGCTCAAACAGTTGAATTAGAAATGGTACATAGTTTGTATAAAATAACTTTCCGTGCTGTAGATAATGGTACACCTATAGAAGGAGTAACAATTAATATTGCTGATACTATTCTAACAACCAATGCACAGGGTAGGGCTTTTATAAATTTAATTAATGGAAGTTATACTTATACCGCTATAAAAGAAGGATATAGTGATTATGAAGGCAGTGTAGTTGTTAATAATTCCGCTAGAGTAGTTAATATAAATATGATTACAGGAATAGAGGGATTTTCAATAGAAAATATTGTTCTATTGTATCCTAATCCAATTGAGAGTACATTAACAATAGAGCGCAATAGTGGCGATGTAGTTGTTATGGAAATATACAACATTTACGGAGCATTAGTTGGTAGAACAAAAACCGATAATGTGACAACTACTATTGATGTTGGAATGTTAAGCTCGGGATCTTATTTTGTAAGAATAACTGGAGCTAACGAAACCACAGTACATAGATTTATTAAGAGATAACCAATGTGTTAAGGATAAATAAAAAGAGTTGGCTCGGAAAAGAAGTCAACTCTTTTTTGTAATTAGCAATTGAGCTAAAGGATAAAAGTTGAAAAGGGAATCGGGTGTTGAGTGGAATCGAAACTCTGTTCTCTCTCGGGAGCGGGAGACAAGTCTGTTCTTTGTTGAAGACACTGTCCTGAAAATTATTAACTGTCAATTGTACATCGTTAATTGCCAGATAAGTACATCCCGACAGCAGCAATAAGTGTTAGAATAATTATTATCCCTCCTGAAATTTTGTTCATCCACCAAAGTTGTTTCAAGCGAAACTTATGTCTGAAAAGGTTGACGAAGCCTGTTAACAAAAACCACCAAAATGAAGCACCAAGAAATACTCCTAAAACAATAATAACTTGAGTTAAAAAAGTATGCTTGTACTCAAATATACCTAATGCAGCGATACTGGCTCCAAAGAAAATGATTGTCAAGGGATTGGAAAGTGTTAGAAAAAAAACGGAAATAAAATCTTCAAGCACTCCTGAGTGTTTTTTTCTTGCTCGTTTGCGAATTTGCTTAGTTTGGTTGGTAGTAAATATTTTAATTCCAAGAAAAAGCAATACACATATTCCAACTATTTGAAGAATAAACTGATTATCAGTAAAAAACTTTTGCAAGAAACCTAAACTGAAAACAGCTATAATAGCATAAACAGAGTCGGCTGAAGCAGCTCCCAAGCCCGACACAAATCCTACAAACCTCCCCTTATTGATGGTTTTTTGCACACACAACACACCAATTGGTCCCATGGGTGCTGACACAGCAAAACCTATAAGTATCCCTTTTACAAGAATAATAACTGCATTTACTGTCTCTGTAATCATTATTTTTTGTTTCAAGCCTACAAAGAAATAAAATGTTTGTTAATTTGGCAACATCAAAATTTGAATGTTTATGTTTCAATCCGACAAAGAAATAAAGGAATTTTTAGATTTTAAATATAAACTATTTAATAATCAGTCATATATCGAAACAGACCCGATACAGATACCTCACAAGTACAATAGTATTAATGATATTGAAATAAGTGCTTTTATAGCATCTCAACTTGCGTGGGGAAATAGAAAGGCGATTATAAAATCTGCAACAAAACTATTAAACAAAATGGGGGATAGCCCATGTGAATGGCTATTAGATGCTAAAGATGAAGATTATGATGTTTTTGATGATTTTGTTTACAGGACATTTAATTCGTCTGACATTAAGTATTTTATATTTCAATTATCGGATATTGTGCAAAATCACTCTTCACTTGGCAATTACTTTAAACTGCTTTATGAAAAGTCGAATAGTGACGTAAAGTCAATGTTGCAACTATTTCGTGACTCCTTTATGAATAATGCCTCCGAAAAAACTGCACGACATATGGGAAGTATTTCCAAAGGTTCGGCTGCTAAACGTCTTAATATGTTTTTACGCTGGATGGTTAGGAATGATAATTTGGGTGTCGACTTTGGAATTTGGGATTTTATTTCACCCAAAGAACTGTTCATTCCGTTAGATGTTCATAGTGGCAGAGTTGCACGCAAACTTGGACTCTTAAAAAGAAATGCAAATGATTGGAAATCTGTCGATCTGCTGACAAGCAAGTTAAAAACTTTCGATCCTGACGACCCCGTTAAATACGATTTTGCACTTTTTGGATTAGGTGTTTTTGAACGATTTTAGATATATGATACAGATTTCAATATTATATTTGTAAGCTAAAACCTGCAGTTTGTAGCTTATACATAATATATACACCTAAATTATATATGAGTTTTCTATCAGTATTATTTGTAGCAATAGCTTTATCCATGGATAGTTTTGCAGTTTCAATTGCTTTAGGATTAGGTTGTTGTAGTACAGAATTAAAACATATTTTAAGGGTAGTACTTTTTTTATCTGTTGCTCAAGCTACTTTTGCTTTGCTTGGCTGGCTTGTAGGAGACTCGTGTTTAGAGTATATAAAAAATTACGATCACTGGTTAGCATTCATTCTCTTGTCAGTAATAGGTGGGCAAATGGTGTATGAAGGGATAAAAGGTAAAAACAAAGATAGTAATGACAATAATAATGCTGTACCGACAGTAAAATCATTGTTACTATTGTCGATAGCAACATCAATTGATGCATTAATTACAGGTGTTAGTTTTGCCTTTTTAGATGTAGATATTTTCATGGTTATAGTCGTGATATTGAGCGTAACAGCCTTTTTTACATTTATTGGATTTACTTTTAGTGGTAAAATAGGGAAAAAATGTGGCAACTATTCTGAGATTTTTGGAGGTATCGTGTTAATTCTAATTGGTTTAAAAGTGTTAATTGAACATACTTTACATGCATAAATATATGTATTACTGTAACATATCAATAATGAATATTGAAATTATCATAAAGTCAAACCATTTAAAATGTAATCCAACAAAATTTTTATTCTAATTATTGCTTATTAAACTTATTTATTGTATCATTGCAAAGTAATTCCCGTAAGAGGGGGCTTTAAATTCCAAACTTACCCCCGAATCAATCCAAATTAAAAAAATATAATTTACATTTTCAAACATTTCCCACATGTATGATATTTTAGAACTGAACAAGAAACTTGTATCAGAATTGAAGGAGATCGCTACAGATCTTGGACTTAAAAAATTTGATGGACTAAAAAAACAAGATCTCATATACAAAATTCTTGATCAACAGGCGATTTTAGCATCAGAAAAAGCAACAAAGAAGGCTGCGACGAGCGGAGAAAAAAGACAAGAAAAACGTCCTCGTATATCCACAAATATTGCAAACAAGGCAAAAGAGACTAAACTACTGTCAGAGGTCAAAGCAACTTCTAGTACTACAGGTCAAAAAAGTACTGGCACTCAGCTGGTAGAAGACAAAAAAAACAGCAATACAGCAAAAAAGATTGACGATAAAAGTCGTAATAAAACTCAAGGCTCAGCTGAGAAGGACAGAAGTAGTTTGCAAGATAAAGGCAAAAGAGTGCCACTTCCAGATATAGTTGTAGATCAGGACGATACAGAGATTATTTATTCCGATGATGCTGAGACAAAAGCTCCTCAAAGCAAAGAGGTTTTAGAGAGCAATGCACGCGAAACCGATGTCTTAGATGCTAAACAAGAAAGTGGTTCTAAGAGAGGAACTGAGTTGAGAGAATCGGTAAAAGAGCAAAGTCTGGAGAAATCTAAGAACAATCAAAAAAACGATAAACGATACGAATTTGATGCAATAATTACCGCCGTTGGAGTACTGGAAATAATGCAGGAAGGATATGGCTTCCTTAGATCATCGGACTACAATTACTTTAACAGTCCTGACGATATTTACGTAAGCCAATCTCAAATAAAGCTTTTCGGATTAAAAACAGGCGATACGATCGAAGGTCCTATACGACCACCTAAAGATGGCGAAAAGTTTTTCCCTTTAATTAAAGTTGAAAAAATAAACGGCCGTTCAACAGAGTATATTCGTGATCGTATACCATTCGATTTTTTAACCCCTCTGTTCCCTTTTGAGAAATTTGATATAACATCACATGCGGAGTCCTCGTTATCAACTCGTATAGTTGATATGTTCTCGCCAATAGGTAAAGGTCAAAGAGGTTTGATAGTTGCACAACCAAAAACAGGGAAAACAGTTCTGTTAAAAGAGATTGCGAATGCAATAGCAGCAAATCACCCCGAAGTATATTTAATAATTCTGTTAATTGACGAAAGACCTGAAGAGGTTACTGATATGGCGCGCAACGTAAGAGGTGAAGTAATCAGCTCCACATTCGACGAGCCTGCAGAAAGACACGTAAGAGTTGCAAACATAGTACTCGAGAAAGCTAAACGAATGGTAGAATGTGGGCACGATGTGGTTATTTTGTTAGACTCGATAACACGTCTTGCACGCGCTTATAATACAGTATCTCCAGCGTCGGGCAGAGTACTTTCGGGAGGTGTTGATGCCAACGCACTACACAAACCAAAACGTTTCTTTGGCGCGGCTCGTAAAATCGAGAACGGTGGTTCGTTAACTATCTTAGCTACAGCACTTACAGAAACAGGTTCAAAAATGGACGAAGTTATTTTCGAAGAGTTTAAAGGAACCGGAAACATGGAGTTACAGTTAGATCGCAAACTGTCGAACAGAAGAATATATCCGTCAGTCGATATTTTGGCATCAAGCACGCGTCGTGAAGATCTATTGTTGCCTAAAGATACTCTTAACAAAACCTATATTTTGAGAAACTTCCTTGCCGATATGAATAGCATTGAAGCTATGGAGTTTATGCGTCAGCGACTTCCTCAAACACGTTCAAATGAAGAGTTCCTTTTAACAATGGACAAGGGATAATAGTTAAAAGGTACAAGGTAAAAGTGGATACAGTCATGCGCTGTATACATTAAATATTTTTCTTTTACCATGTACCTTTTTCTTGCACCTTGCATCGTTCTTATTTAAAATGATTCTGAATTATTAACAGCTATCGGAGTCATACAAAATCAACATTATTTTTTGTTAATTTTGTGCAAAAATCAATAAAAAGTATATAAATTTCAATAAAAGCATAATTATGAGTCAGAAAAAGAAATTCATTACATGTGACGGTAACTATGCAGCATCGTACATATCTTATATGTTTAGCGAAGTTGCAGCTATTTACCCAATTACCCCATCGTCAACCATGGCAGAATATATTGATGAGTGGGCAGCAGGTGGTCAAAAAAATATTTTTGGTCGTCCAGTAAAAGTTGTTGAAATGCAATCGGAAGCCGGCGCAGCTGGAGCTGTACATGGTTCGTTACAAGCAGGTGCATTAACATCAACATATACAGCATCGCAAGGATTGTTGCTTATGATTCCGAATATGTACAAAATTGCCGGAGAACTTCTTCCTGCAACTTTCCACGTGTCGGCACGCAGCTTGGCTGCACAGGCACTCTCTATTTTTGGAGATCATAGCGACGTTATGAGCACTCGCCAAACAGGATTTGCAATGTTAGCCACAGGTAGCGTTCAAGAGATTATGGATATCGCTGCCGTAGCACACCTTGCAGCAATAAAATCAAGAGTTCCTTTCATGCACTTCTTTGATGGATTCCGAACATCACACGAAATTCAAAAAGTTGAAGCACCTGTAATGGAACAATTGGCAGGTTTAATTGACCAAAAAGCACTTAAGGCTTTCCGCGACAATGCTTTAAATCCAGAACATCCCGTAACAAGAGGAACAGCACAAAATCCTGATATATATTTCCAAACTCGCGAAGCCGCTAACAAATTCTATGATGCAGTTCCCGATATCGTAGAGCATTATATGCAGGAGCTTAAAAAGATAACAGGTCGTGAATATCACCCATTTACATATTATGGCGCAGCAGATGCTACTGACATTATTATTGCAATGGGCTCAATTACCGATACTATCAAGGAAGTAATTGATTATAAGATTGCTAAAGGTAAAAAAGTTGGTTTAATCAGCGTACATTTATATCGCCCATTCTCAGCTAAATACTTCTTTAAAGTATTTCCAAAATCAGTTAAACGTATAACTGTACTCGACCGTACAAAAGAACCGGGAGCAAACGGTGATCCATTATACTTAGATATAGTAGAACTATTTAAAGATAAAGCCAACGCTCCAGTTATTGTTGGTGGACGCTACGGATTATCATCAAAAGATACCACACCAGCTCAAATGATTGCTGTTTTTGATAACATGGCAGCGAAAGAGCCAAGAAATCAATTTACAGTGGGTATTAATGATGATGTGACTCACCGCTCACTTCCATTAACGACAGAGGTAAACGTTTCTCCATCAGGTACATATCAAGCTAAATTCTACGGGATTGGCTCAGACGGTACTGTTGGTGCAAACAAAAACTCAATTAAGATTATTGGCGACACAACCGACAAATATTGTCAGGCATATTTTGCTTACGACTCTAAAAAATCGGGTGGTATTACTGTATCGCATTTGCGTTTTGGCGACACTCCAATCCGTTCTCCATATTTGGTAACAACTCCTAACTTCGTTGCATGTCACGTGCCCTCATACTTAGATAAATACGATATGCTTAAAGGTTTGACAAAGGGAGGTACTTTCTTACTAAACAGCGTTTGGGATGTTGAGGAGACAAAAGAGAAATTGCCAAATGAAGTGAAAAAGTATATGGCTGATAATCAGATAAACTTCTACATTATCAACGCAACTGCTATTGCAGAGGAGATTGGATTAGGCCACCGTACAAATACTATTATGCAATCAGCATTCTTTAAAATCTCTAACGTAATACCTTACGATAAAGCTGTTGACGAAATGAAAGATTTTGTTCGTAAGAGTTTTTCACGTAGAGGCGAAGAGGTTGTTGCAATGAACAATAAAGCTATTGACCGAGGTGGCAACGTCACCAAAGTTGAGGTTCCAGCCGAGTGGTCAAAACTACCTCCTACAAAGGTTGAAGCTAAAGCCGATGTTCCAAAATTTGTGAAAGATGTTGTATTGCCGATTATTGCACAAAAAGGTGATGATCTTCCAGTTAGCGCATTCACAGGTCGTGAAGATGGAACTTTCGATTCAGGTACCACGCAATACGAAAAACGAGGTATTGCAGTAGATGTACCCGAGTGGCTACCGGAAAACTGTATCCAATGTAACCAATGTTCATTCGTATGTCCGCATGCAGCTATTCGTCCATTTTTGTTAGACGAAAAAGAGTTGGCTAAAGCACCAAAAGATACCAAAACAATTAAAGCTAACGGTAAAGGATATGAAGGTTTGCAGTTTAGAATGCAAGTTAGCCCATTAGATTGTACAGGTTGTGGTAACTGCGTTGATGTTTGTCCGTCTAAGACAAAAGCATTGATTATGAAGCCACTAGAAACTCAAGATGCAGAAATCGAACGTTGGGACTATGCAGCTAAAAATGTAACTTATAAAGATAATATCACTCCAAAAGATACAAACGTAAAATCTACACAGTTTGCACGTCCATTGTTTGAATTCTCAGGCGCATGTGCAGGTTGTGGCGAAACACCATACATTAAGTTAATCACTCAACTATTCGGAGATCGTATGATGGTTGCTAACGCTACAGGTTGCTCGTCAATCTACGGTGGTTCAGCTCCAGCAATGCCATATTGTGTCAACTCTGAAGGACGTGGTCCAGCTTGGGCAAACTCGCTGTTTGAAGATAATGCCGAATTTGGCTTAGGTATGGCAACAGGAGTGCGCAATTTGCGTGAGCGTATTGCAAGCCTAATGCAAGATAATATGAATAAAGTTGTACCGGCAACTAAAACAGCTTTTGAAAACTGGATTGCAAATTACAGCAATGCAGAAAAAACTATAGAAACTTCAAAGGCAGTTGTAAGTGCATTACAAAACGAGAAACACGCTGTTGCAAAAGAGATTTTGGATTTAAAACAGTATTTAGAGAAAAAATCACAGTGGATTTTTGGTGGTGACGGTTGGGCTTATGATATAGGTTATGGCGGTTTAGACCACGTATTAGCTTCAGGCGAAGATGTAAACGTTCTTGTACTTGATACGGAGGTTTACTCTAATACTGGAGGTCAAGCTTCAAAATCAACTCCTATTGGTGCAGTTGCTAAATTTGCTGCTGCTGGTATGCGTATGCGCAAAAAAGACCTTGGTATGATGGCAATGAGCTACGGTTATGTTTATGTTGCACAAGTTGCAATGGGAGCAAGTCAAGCTCAGTATCTAAGAGTTTTAAGAGAGGCTGAAGCATATCCAGGTCCATCACTTATAATTGCTTACGCACCATGTATCGCTCATGGAATTAGAAGCGGAATGGGAACAACCCAACGTCAACAAATTCACGCTGTTGAAAGTGGATATTGGCACCTATATCGTTACAATCCACTATTGGAAAAAGAAGGGAAAAATCCTTTCCAATTAGACTCAAAAGAACCTAACTGGTCAAAATTCCAGGATTTCTTACATAGCGAAGTTCGTTATACATCATTAAAACAATCATTCCCAGAAGATGCAGCTGAATTATTTAAAGCTGCAGAGGAATCTGCAAAATGGCGCTATAACAGCTACAAACGCTTAGCAGAGCAGAAATATGAATAATTAACAATAAATATTTAAAAGGGGTCATCATGAAAATGACGACTCCTTTTAATTTATACAAACAACTTGTTTTCAAAATAATATATTTCAAACGCTCAAAAAATTATTTTTAATTATGACTTTAAAAGAAATTTTAGCAATCTCAGGACAACAAGGTCTATTCAAATTAGTAGCATCATCGAAAAGTGGTATAATCGTTGAAAGCTTGGATAGTGGTAAACGCATGTCGGTACCGACTACTACTAAAGCAAGCTCTTTGGAGGATATAGCTATATTTACTCTATCGGAAGATAAGCCTTTATACGAGATACTAATTGCCATTAAGGAAAAGCAACAATCTCAACAAGCCATAAGCCACAAATCGGAACCCGAAGCTATTAAACAATTCTTTGCAGAGGTAGTTCCCGAATTTGATCCTGCAAGAGTTTATTTTTCCGATATGAAGAAAATTATTAACTGGTACAATATTTTGCAAGCTAAGGATATGCTTGATATAGTTAAACCAAGTGAGGAGATAAAAGCGGAAACAGAAGAATCAAGCGAGGGGGCAGAAGAGAAGGCTGAGTAACAAAGTTTCGTGAATTTTATAACATTGGAAGGGAGAGGTATTAATAACTCTCCCTTTCGTTTTATATCGGGTTGTGTTCTGGAAATTAGAAATTGAAAATTGATACTACCTAAAAACCAGCAGTTCATTCTTTGTAATCTGCATTAGAAGCTAATTTTTTTACCTTTTGTAAAAATAGATGAGTGAAATATTAAGAAGAAGTGATAGATTTGAACTAACACCAAAAAATGGTTTAACAAAATATTTTATTTAGAGTAATCGTTGATTATATATAATACTTGCTAACTGTTTAACACTATAATTCTGTACTAAATGCGCTTGCTTTTATCATTAATCATAACTTTAAACTTATCAACACTGTTTTCTCAAAGTATTGATGTTCATGTTACTAACATTAGAAATAACAAAGGCAGTCTAGTTTTTGGAATTTTTAAAAATGAAGAGAATTATAAGAAAGAGGCACACGACATTGAGAAATCTGTAAAAAAAGAAGATATTAAGGATGGTGCAATAACCGTCACAATCCCGCTTAAACCCGGTACATACGGAGTAACCCTTCTTGATGATGAAAATGATGATGGAAAAATGAGCTACAATTTGGTAGGATTGCCCACTGAAGGATTTGGATTCTCTAACTACTACACAAGAGGATTCTCAAGACCAAAATATGATCAGTTTAAGATCGAAGTTATGGAGACAGACAACGATACCGTTTTTATAAAATTGAGATATATATTTTAATTCCAAACCCTTTCACGTAGAGACGCCATATTATGACGTCTCTACAACACATTTACTTTCAGCTATATAATACATCTATTTTTAACTTTAAAAACTTTTGACTATCATTGTTAATTGTTTTGGACGACCACAAATGGCGCCTTTATTTTCAACTTTATAAACTTTTAACTTTTAACTTCATCAATGGAGAAGGTTTTAATTAAAGGAAAAAACAGCGAATCAACTATATTAATCGGTGAAAGCATTAATAATTTAATAAACTATATTCCCAATAAACAAGTTTACATAATTACAGACCAAAATGTAAACAGACTGTACGAACAAAGCTTTCCATATTTTCCTAAATACGTTATTGAGACAGGCGAAGAGTCAAAAAACTTAGCTTCACTTGTAAAAATATATCAATGGTTATTAGATTCAGGAGCTGATAGAAACTCTTTTGTAGTTGGTATAGGAGGAGGCGTAGTTAGTGATATAGCCGGATTTATAGCCTCAACCTTTATGCGTGGTATCTCTTTTGGATTTGTAGCCACAACTCTGTTAGCGCAAGTTGATGCGAGTATTGGAGGGAAAAATGGAGTTAATTTAGACAACTACAAAAATATTATCGGGACATTCAATCTACCAAAGTTTGTAATTTGCGATATTTCGATGCTCAAAACTCTGTCAGGAGTGGAGTTGTCGAATGGTTTTGCAGAAATGATAAAACATTGTCTGATAGCAAGTTATTCAGATTTTGAATTTATGGAACAAAATGCTGATAAGTTAGTTAAGTGTGATATTGAGGTAATTACACCGCTATTGGCACGTTCAATTCAAATCAAAGCCGATATTGTAAACAACGACGAAAAAGAGACTGGATTGCGGAAAATATTAAACTTAGGACATACGTGGGGTCATGCAATAGAAAAAACAACTAATTTGCCTCATGGTCAAAGCGTTAGCTTAGGGTTAGAGTTTGCTGCCCGCTTTTCACGTAAACGCGAATTAGTCACAAACAGAGATTATATGAGGCTGATTGGTTTGTTGCGCTCATTCAGTTTGCCTGTTTGCTATAACATACATATGCCCGAAGTTTTTAATGCACTAACAAAAGATAAGAAGAAAAACGGCAGCGTAATAGATTTTATTTTTTTAAAGGGACTTGGGGATGTAATCATAGAAAAAATTAGTTTTGATGAAATAAAAGAGTTTGTTTTTGAAAAATAGCCTAACAGTATAAAATGCGCACAAACAGTAAAATTTGTATAGTTATAGGTAACCTAACCTACGAAAAAGCAATACAAGAAATTGAAAATATTTCATTTGCCGAGATACGAATGGACCTACTCAATTATACCGACCAGCAGTACCAAAATATATTTGCCAAACTAACAAACTCAATTGCAACCTATAGAGATAACGTTGATATACAAGATGTTGAAAAAAACTACACAACAGCAATTAAGAGTGGCTGTACTTATATAGATTTAGATGTAGAACTATCTGAAAATCTGCGTTTAAAACTAATTGAAAAGGCTCGTAACAGTGGTTGCAAAGTAATTTTATCTTACCATAATTATACAAATACTCCAACTCTGCAGGAGTTAACTAAAATCGTAAACAATTTGTTTACAAAAGGTGCAGATGTTGTTAAAATTGCTTGTATGGCTAACGATCAGGCCGATTGTGCAAGAGTTTTAGGTTTATACGAAAATCATAAAAACTTGGTGGCTTTCTGTATGGGGAAACTTGGGCTAATTACACGTTTGACAGCCCCAATCATTGGTGCACCATATACTTACGCCTCAGTTTCGGATACAGAGATTGCACCCGGATTGCCAAGTTATAATCTGGTTAATGATTTTTTAGAAAAGTATAACGTCGATTGAACAAATATGCAGGCTTCCGCAAAAAAAATATTTGCCGTTTTTGGAAATCCGATTTTGCATAGTCGTAGTCCTCAGTTGTTTAATGCGGTTTTTGTACATGAGAATATCAACGCGCTTTATACTCGCATTCAGGCAACTAACGGCAAAGAGGTTGTTGATATTATTAAGAAACATAAAATCAGCGGAGCAAATATCACGACACCATTTAAAGAGACTGTTTTAGAATACGTTGATAGCATATCAGATGAAGCCAGGCAAATAGGCGGAATAAACGTTATTATCAATTCCAACGGAGCACTTTCAGGGCATAACACCGACCATATAGGAGTTACAACGTCATTAGAAAATATTACGGACTTAAAAACAGCGAATTGTCTCGTACTAGGCGCAGGCGCAGCAGCAAGAGCAGCTGTTTTTGGGCTGATACTGAAAGGCGCAAATGTTACAGTCGCCAACAGAACATTTGAAAAAGCGAAACAGATAGCTAAAACATTTAATTGTAAGGCTATTAGCTTAGACAAGTTGGAGCAATCTATTAGTAAAACCGATATAATTGTTTCATCACTTTTGCCACATGCAAATCCATTGCAGGGGATAATTTTACCCAAAAATCTAATTATATTAGATGCAAATTATCGTCGCTCAGGAGTAGCGGATTATGCCCTAAAACAAGAATGTAGGCTGATTTCAGGAAAAGAGTGGCTATTGTATCAGGCAATAGAAACATATAAGTTGTTTTTTGGCAAAGAGCCCGATAAATCAATTATGGAAAAGAAATTTAGTAGCAACTTAAATTCAGAAAATATTAATGCTTTAGCGTTAAATCCTAATGTAAAACATGTTGATTTTCAAGATGTTGATATTGCAATATATACGAGTTCAAACAACGAAGCTGAATTTAAAAAACGCTTAAATGAAGAAAAAAATCTGCTCATCAACGGTTAGGGGAACAGTTCAAGCACCTGCATCTAAAAGCGTTGCACAACGTGCGATTGCTTTGGCTGCGTTGGCTGAAGGCATATCAACAATAAAAAACGTTGGCAATAGCGAAGATGTTTTGGCAGCAATAAACGTTTGTAAACGTCTTGGAGCAGAAATTTCAGGCAATCACAAATTGCTAACTGTTAAAGGTGGATTGAAATTACCTACAGAAGTACTGAACTGTGGCGAATCGGGCTTATGTATCAGAATGTTTTCTCCTATTGTTGCTACGCTCAATAGCTCGGTTGCGATGACGGGAGAGGGAACTCTGAAAAAGCGTCCAATGCAGATGATTGCAGACTCGTTAACACAATTAGGTGCAATCTGCTTAACAAACGACGGTTTTTTGCCTCTCAAAATAAAAGGACCTATCAAAGGCGGAGAAATTAGCATTGACGGTTCCATTAGTTCTCAGGTACTTACAGGGCTTTTAATGGCTGCGCCTTTTGCAGAAACAGATACCATTATAAAAGTTGATAACCTAAAAAGCACTCCATATATTGACTTGACTATAAGCATAATGCAAGATTTTAGGGTGGATGTTACGAACATTAATTACGAAAAGTTCGTAATAAAAGCATCTCAAAAGTACCGTTCTGTTGACTATGAGGTTGAGGGAGACTGGAGCGGTGCTGCTTTCCTGTTGGTTGCAGGAGCAATTGCGGGCAAAATTGAAGTTACAAACCTTTCCTCAAATTCTTATCAAGCCGACCGCGCAATTATTGAGGCTTTAAAATTAGCAGGAGCTGATGTTGTTGTAAAACAAAACTCTGTTAAAGTTTTGAAAAACAGCCTTGTGGGATTTAACTTTGATGCTACCGATTGCCCAGACCTTTTTCCGCCTTTAGTAGCGTTAGCTGCTCATTGTCAAGGGGAAACAACAATCGTAGGCATCGACAGATTAAAAAACAAAGAGAGCGACAGAGCCACAACACTCAAACAGGAGTTCGAGAAACTTGGAATAAAAATCGAATTTGCCGACAACACAATGACAATATATGGCGCAAAACCTAAAAGCGGAAGCCTCTTTTCTCACGATGACCACAGAGTAGCAATGGCTTGTGCCACAGTTGCTATAAGCGGTAACTGTACGGTTGAAATTGAAAACGCAGAAGCCGTAAACAAAAGTTACCCCAATTTTTTCGATGACCTAAAAACCATTACTCAATAAATAATTGAAGATGAATACTTTCGGACAACTATTTAGAATTAGCATATTTGGCGAGTCGCACGGCGATGTCGTTGGAGTAACCATTGACGGAGTAAAACCCGGCATGCAGCTCGCTCTCAACGATTTTGAAGCTGATATTTTGCGCAGAAAATCGGGAGCAAAAGGCACTACGCCACGCATAGAAGATGACAAGCCTCAAATAATTTCAGGCTTATTTAACGGATTTACAACAGGTGCGCCACTAACCATAGTTTTTGAAAATAAAAATGCACAATCAGCTGACTATGAATATATTCGCAACACCCCACGCCCCAGTCATGCCGATTTTGTTGCACTTAAAAAATTTCAAGGCTTTAACGATTACCGTGGAGGAGGACACTTTTCCGGAAGACTTACATTAGCTTTGGTAGCAGCAGGAGTTATCGCCAAAAAACAGATTGGCGATATAAATATCGAAGCAAAACTGCTATCAGTTGGCGGAAGCACAGATATCGAAGCAACAATAGAGCAAGCTATAGCTGCTAACGACTCCATTGGCGGAATAGTCGAATGTAATGCAACCAATATCCCAATAGGTTTAGGCGAACCCTTTTTCAATTCGGTCGAGTCGGTAATCAGTCATCTCGTTTTTTCAATACCCGCAGTAAAGGGAATCGAGTTTGGAGCAGGATTTGCAGCTGCAGCAATGAAAGGCTCGCAACACAACGACCCACTTATAGATATATCCGGAAAAACAGAAACAAACCATTCAGGCGGAATTTCAGGCGGAATTACCAACGGCAACGACCTGATTTTCAGAGTAGCAGTAAAACCAACTCCAAGTATTGGCAAAGAGCAGTTAACCATAAATATGAAAACAGGAAAACGCGAAAGCCTTAAAATAGGCGGTCGTTATGATGCCTGTATCGCTTTGCGTATGCCTGTAATAATTGAGGCTATTACGGCAATTGCGCTTTGTGATTTAATAACGATAAATGATTAGAACACAGAAGACACAGATTAAACAGAATTTCACAGATAAGAATCCGTGCAAATCCGTTTAATCCGTGTTATCTGTGTTCTACCAAGAAAGCCGATAGGCTAAAACAGTTTACTTCGCTTCACAAGCCACGGAGAAAGTACACTGCTAAAAGGATTATCTATATCAGCCTCAACAAGTTCAATTTTATATTGTAAACATCGTTTTTTCAACTCATCGAACTTATCTTTAATCTGTTGCAAATAGTATTCGCGGTACTCGGCAGGGTTCAACTTAAAGCTTTCGCCCGTTTCCATATCAATAAGTTTATATGGGCGATTATCAAGCTCGAACATCTGTTCAGTTTTTTTGTGAGTTACGTGAAAGATTATCACTTCGTTTTTATTATACCTAAGATGTTCTAACGATTCATATATCTTATTAACAGGCGTTTGAGTAAACATATCGGTAAACAATACAACTAATGAACGTTTGTTAATAACCTCGGCTATTTGATGTAGTGTGTCGGCTGTTGCCGTTCCGGTTTTGGTTTCTGTGTTGTATTTGCTCCGCAGAATATCATCTAATTTGCTGAATATCAGTTTTTGATGACTGTTTGAAAGGTGTGGCGAAAAGTGCTCATCAACTTTATCTGAAAAAAGAGTTAACCCCACAGCATCGCGCTGACGATTAAGCATATGCGAAATAGCAGCCGCACAAAGAGCTGAATATCCAGCCTTGTGAATGGTTTTATCCGTGGGGTAAAACATTGAGCTGCTGCAATCTATCACAATCTGGCAACGCAAATTGGTTTCAGCCTCGTAGTTTTTGACAAAAAGCTTATCGGTTCTGCCAAAAAGTTTCCAGTCAATATGTCGTACAGATTCCCCCTGATTGTACACCCTATGTTCGGCAAACTCAACCGAAAAGCCGTGATACGGACTTTTGTGGATACCCGAAATAAAGCCGTCAACTATCTGGCGCGCAAAAAAATCGATACTATTCAGGTACGATAAAGATTCTATCTGTTCGGCAGTTGTTAAAAACTTATTGCTCATTTAATAAAGTATTTGTGCAAAAATAGATATTTTTTTAATGATGCATTTAATACTTGAAACTACAAATCCCATTTTCACTACATCAAAATATTGATATTGAAAAATAATTTTTATTTTTGTCAATGATATATAAAGTACAAACCATTAATAACAGATACAATGGAAATGGAAGAGAATAAGGAGTACGGGCGAGAAAGGGACGAGATTTTCTCAAAAGCTGTTAGAGCAGGGAAAAGAACATACTTTTTTGATGTTAAATCGACACGCAAAAACGATTATTACTTAACTATCACAGAGAGTAAGAAACGATTTGATCCAGATGGCGGACACTCTTTCGAAAAGCACAAGCTTTTTCTTTACAAAGAAGATTTTGAAAAGTTCAGAGAGGGATTAGATGAAGTATTTAATTATATCCAAGAAAACCTTAGTGACGAGACTTCTGAAAAACCATCAGCAGAAAATAGCGACGATAATTTTTTAAACGTCGATTTTGAAGATCTCGACAAATAGTTAATCAGCATTTAGGTATGTCTGAATATTATATTGGGGCTCATGTTAGCGCATCGGGAGGCGTTGAAAATGCACCACTTAATGCACACAGTATAGGAGCTAACGCTTTTGCTCTATTTACTAAAAATCAAAGACAGTGGGTTGCTAAACCCTTAGAACAAAGCAGTATTTCTAGGTTTAAAGAGTATTGCAAGCAATATAACTTCGACAAAAATCAGATTTTACCCCACGACAGTTATTTAATAAACCTGGGACATCCTAAAGCAGAAAATCTTAACAAGTCGCGTGAAGCATTTATTGATGAGATGGTTAGGTGCGAACAACTTGGGCTAAAAAAACTTAATTTCCACCCCGGCAGTCATTTGAACGAAATATCAGAGGAAGAGTCGTTAAAACTCGTAGCAGAGAGCATTAATATTGCTTTAAAGCAAACGAAAGGGGTAACGGCTGTTATAGAAAATACTGCGGGACAAGGAACAAACTTAGGCTATACGTTTGAACATCTTGCACTTATTATCCAAAACGTTGAGGATAAGGATAGGGTAGGAGTTTGCATTGATACGTGTCATGCCTTTACTGCCGGTTATGACCTGCTTAGTCCTGAGGGTTGGGATAATACGTGGAGTGATTTTGAGCGTATTATCGGGTTTGATAAGCTATGTGGAATGCACCTTAACGACACGAAAAAGGAGCTTGGCAGTCGCGTTGATAGACATGCCCCGTTAGGCGAAGGCTTTCTCGGTCTCGAACCGTTTAAACGAATTATGAGAGATAGTAGATTTAAAGATATACCTTTGATACTTGAAACCCCCGAAGATGACCGTTGGGAGAGCGAAATAAAACTGTTAAGGTCGTTTATTAAATAGTTATAAAAATCTTTTATTTATACATACAAACTGTTTTGTATAAATAAAAATTAATAATCAGTTAGTTTTTAAACGCTGTAATTTGTGAATCACCGTTTAATAGTTCTGAAAAAGTCTTTTATTATGGCAAAAAATCTATTTAAAGATAAACTGTGTTGGATATCTGGAGCTTCGTCTGGAATAGGAGAGGCATTGGCTATTGAGCTTTCAAAGCAAGGAGCCAAGTTAGTTTTGTCGTCAAGCAGACCCGAAAAATTGGAGAGAGTCGCTAACGAGTGTTTAAATCACACTGACTATTGTAAAATGCTCGCTTTTGACCTATCACAACCTGCTGAAGTTGAAAAATCGGCAAAAGAGTTTTTACACCTATACGGAACCCCGTTTCTTTTGATACATAACGGTGGGATAAGTCAACGTTCGATGATTTCAGAGACATCAATGGAGTTACACCGAAAAATAATGGAGATAGACTTTTTCTCTTATGTTGCGATAACTAAAATCGTACTCCCCAAAATGATTGAAGCAAAAGAGGGATATATTGCTGCAACAAGCAGTATATCAGGTAAATTCGGTTTCCCGATGCGTTCGGCGTATGCTTCGGCAAAACACGCAATACAAGGTTTTTTCGAAACATTGCGTATAGAGATGTCGGAGCATAATATCTCTGTTACAGTTGCTTATCCCGGTAGAGTTAGAACAAATATCTCTTTTAATGCACTAAAAGCCGACGGTACTCCTCACGGAGTTTTAGATCCGGGGCAGGCTGGAGGAATATCTTCCGAAAAATGTGCAAAAAAATATATCAAGGCAATATCAAAAAAGAGAGCTGAAGTGTTAATCGGTGGAAAAGAGCTACTTATGGTACATATAAAACGTTTTTTTCCTTGTCTCTTTTTCAGAATCGTTAAAAAAATCAAGCCAACGTAGAAACAAAAGAATAGGTTAAACATATAATCGTAACATAATGAATAAAACACTCAAACCAACCAATTACCCAGCTTTATATACACTTGTTGGTGTGTTCTTTTTTTGGGGATTTATTGCAGCGTCAAATGGCGTACTTATACCATTTTGTAAATCACGGTTCGAACTGTCTCAGTTTCAAAGCCAGTTGATTGATTCGGCGTTTTATTTTGCCTATTACATAGGAGCGTTTTTGCTGTTCCTCTTTTCAGTTGCAGGCAAGAAAGACTTTTTGAACTCATGGGGTTTCAAGAACGGAATAGTTTATGGTTTGATGATATCGGTTGTTGGAGCGTTTATGATGTTCCCGGCATTAGCAACAAGTAGCTTTGCCTTTATTCTTGCATCACTATTTATAATAGGACTTGGATTTTCGTTGCAACAAACAGCTGGGAATCCCTTAGCCATCGCTCTTGGAGATGAATCTACAGGTGCAACAAGGTTAAATCTTGCAGGAGGAGTTAATTCATTTGGAACAACTATCGGTCCCGTTATTTTTGCTCTGGCACTACTTGGCACAACACATTTAGATGAAAGTAAAATCCCGGGGTTAAGTTTGTCGTCAGTGCAGTGGTTATATGTTGCTGTTGGTTTTGCATTTTTGATAGCAGGATTACTATTCAAATTCTCGAAAAAAATTCCCAATGAAAAAAACAATGAACCAATTGAGAATGAGGTGAAAGCAACATGGCTATTGAGTATTATTACCGTAATCTTAATTGCTGTTCTTGGATTTATTTTCGCGCAATATACAGGAAGCGATACGCAACAAGATACAAAAACAGCACTTTATCTAACATTAATAGGTATAGCAGCACTTGTAATTGGTCTTGGGATAGCAACTGTTAATTCAAGGAAAAACCCGAATGGGTGGGGAGCTTTAAAATATCCACAATTGGTTTTTGGAATGTTTGCAATTTTCACATATGTAGGAGTTGAAGTTACGATACAAAGCAACTTGGGAGAGTATTTGAAACATGTTGATTTCGCAAGATTTTTACCCAGTAGTCCAAATACAAGTTTTGAGGAGTTTAAATCGTTACTTGCTGGCAATCAGGTCGAAGGTTTTTGGACATCAATGACCCCAATGCTTATATCACTCTACTGGGGCAGCTTGATGATTGGGCGATGGGCAGGGGCTGTTTCAGCGTTTAACCTTTCATCTAAAACTAAAAAATTTGCCATGATAATTGTTCCTTATATCGCATTTTTGGTGATTTTGGGTTCAAACTGGGTAGCAGGAGTTTCTGCAGATAGTTTAAGGTTAATTTTACCCTATGCAGCAGTTATTTTAATCCAAATCTTTGGATTTTATTTAGGACAAGATAAGCCTGCTAAAACGCTTTTTATCTTCGGTATCCTAGGTGTATTGGCAATGATTGTAGGAATGTACACCACGGGCATCGTTTCTGTTTTTGCTTTCGTTAGTGGCGGATTGTTCTGTTCGGTAATGTGGCCCGTAATATTCTCACTATCGCTGTATGGGTTGGGTAAGTTTACATCGCAAGGCTCAGCTTTCTTAGTAATGATGATACTTGGAGGAGCATTTTTACCTCCATTACAAGGAAAGATTGCAGACCTTTCAAATATTTCGCTTTCGTATTGGGTACCGGCAATAGGCTTTGTTTATTTGCTTCTGTTTGCAGTTTTGGTAAAAAGGTTCTTGCGTAAACAAAATATCACTGTATAAAATTAATTTTATAATACTGTATATCTATTGCAATATCAAACACATACAACTACTTGTGTTTAAAAAATGATCTAATGCCAAGAACAATTTATTCAAATAGTTATTCCTTTGGACTAAAATTTGATAATGTGTTTTTTTAAAATAAAACAATAAAGATTAGTTTAATAAAAATAGAATTATGAGAAGATTTTTAGTTTTATCATTCATTTTGTCATTCGGATTGACGAATGCACTTACAGCTCAGGTTACTGAAGCAGAAGCTGAGTTAAAAGCTCAAAGCAAAGATACAGTCGAAGGTTGGAAAACCGGAGGAGTTCTTGGAGTTAACTTTTCACAAACAGCACTTGTGAATTGGGCGGCAGGAGGACAAAGTTCAATGTCTCTTAACGGCATTTTTAGTGTTTTTGCAAACTATAAAAGAGGTAAAAACGTATGGGACAACTCACTTGACTTGGGTTATGGAGTTTTACAACAAGAGGATGTGAAATATGCGAAAAAAACTGATGACAAGGTTGACCTCCTTTCTAAATATGGACGTAGAGCATATAAAAATTTTTACTATTCGTCACTTTTGAACTTTAAAACACAAATGGCTACAGGGTACAACTATCCTACAGATAGTACCAGAGACAAAGTATCAGACTTTTTTGCTCCTGCCTATTTAATAGGTGCAATTGGTATGGATTATAAACCAGATAATCATTTGAGTATTTTTGCAGCACCCATTACCACTAAATTCGTTTTTGTAAATGATACAGTCCTTTCAAATGCTGGCGCTTTTGGTGTTGAGAAAGGTAAAGCATATAGGGGAGAATTTGGTGGATATATCAGAGCTATATACTCTAAAAATGATTTCGAGCATGTGCTTTTGAAAAACATTTCGTTTACAACAAAACTTGACCTCTTTTCAAATTATTTAGAAAATCCTGAAAATATTGTTGTAAACTGGGAAACATTAATTGCCCTAAAAATCAACAAGTATATAAACGTTAATATCAATACCCTTCTAATTTACGACGACAAAATCAACATCGGTAAAGACGAAAACAGTGATGGTATAATAGAGCCCAGTGAAATGAAACCAAGAGTACAATTCAAAGAGCTTTTGGGTGTAGGATTGTCAATTAAGTTTTAAAACTATATAAGCATTAAATTAATAGTAAGACAATGAAATTTTTAAAAGATTTTAAAGCATTTGCCCTAAAAGGCAATGTTATAGATATGGCAGTGGGTATTATAATAGGAGCTGCCTTTGGTAAAATAGTTACATCTCTTGTAAACGATATTATCATGCCACCCCTGGGGTTACTTATTGGTGGCGTTAATTTCTCTGACCTTAAGGTGGTTATGAAAGAAGCAACAGAAGTTGCACCTGCAGTTACTTTAAATTATGGGCAGTTTATACAGGTTGTGTTTGATTTTTTGATTGTTGCAGTAGCAATATTTATGCTTATTAGAGTAATTAGTGTAGCAAAACGCAAACATGAAGAGAAAGCTGAAGCAACACCAGCACCAGCTCCTGAACCATCAAATGAAGAAAAACTACTTGAAGAGATTAGAGATATTTTGAAAAACAGATAGAGATGAGTTTTTAAAGTTAAAAGAGATGGAATACGTTCCCTCTCTTTTTTCTTATTGCTTTCAAGCAATAATCCAAATCAGGGAAAATATAAACGTATGAATACAAAAATTTCAATCTTACTTTCAGCTATTTTATTTAGCTTACATGTAATTGGACAAGAGAATACCAATAAATTCGATTTTAGGTTAGGAGCTGGAATCTCATTGCAGGGAACTGGCGATATGATAACGTTCAACTATGAAAACGAGGTAAACTATCAGCTAAATCGATACCTTGCAAGTTCGATATCAATAAATTTAGGGCGAAGCAATTATGGGGTTTTTGAGACATCCTCTTTTGTTCAAGGTAATTTGAATATTTTTATTTCCCCATTTAAAAACAACAAACAATTTGACTTCAGGCTAGGAATAGGAATAACATATTACAATGTTAATGATGCCTACATTTTTTCAGAACTTTGGGTCAATGGGGTATTGATAGATGCGGACTACGAGTTTGACAATCGTAACTCATTGGGATTTAACCTAATAATTGAAAACACCTATTTACTTACAGATAAGTTTATGGTTGGTTTAAAACTATTCACTCAACCATATCTAAATGGCGATATTAATTCAGGGGCTATGCTAAAACTTGGATTGAAAATATAATAACAGTCATAAACTACTTTGTTTGCAAATATGTATAGCAACTCAAAGATAATTTGTTTCGATGCAGACGATACTCTTTGGATTAATGAACCTATTTTCCGAGAATCAGAAAAACGGTTACATGAGGTTGTAAGGGAATATATATCAGAGTCTGAGCTGAACAAAGTGCTGTTTCAAATAGAGACGCAAAACATGGAGCTATACGGATACGGAGCAAAAGCGTTTATTCTTTCACTTATAGAAACAGCTTTAAAAGTATCGAATAACAGAGTAGCAGCTGTACAAATTCAGCAAATTATAGATATTGGCAAGCTACATCTTAATAGCCCTGTTACTCTTATTGACGGTGTGGAAAAAGTGCTAAGCGCCTTATATTCAAACTACAGACTTATATTAGCAACTAAAGGTGATTTGTTGGAACAGGAGCGCAAACTTGAAAAATCGGGTTTGGCAAAATATTTCCACCATATTGAAATAATGACAGAAAAAAATCCGGAAAACTATATCAAGCTATTGAAAAATTTAGATGTTAAAGCCAGTGAATTTGTTATGATAGGTAACTCATTAAGGTCTGATATTCTGCCAGTCGTTGAAATAGGAGGAATGGCGATATATGTCCCTTACGAGATTACGTGGCAACACGAAAAGGTTACCGGTGAAATTGATTCTACGTTGTTTGTTCAAGTTGAGAAAATAAGCGATATCCTTCCATATTTTTCAATTAGCAATTAATCTGTGTCAATCCGTTTAATCTATGTGTTCTGTGTTCCAAAAATCCGAAATCCCCACTAAGTTTTATCATCAAACGCAAACTGGTACAAAGAAAGGGTGCCACCAAAACCATTCAGTAGCACCCTCCCATATTTAACCTAACCTAATAAAAACTACTTAATTAACTTCTTCATTATTGCATCCTTGTCAAGCTTTTTAGTACAGAAGAACCAGTCTTTGCAGTCAAGGTTTTTATCTTCTATCCTTGCTTTTGCAACGCCGCACGAACCGGCTGTAGGAACAATAACATCGTCTCCCGGTCGCCAATCTGCCGGAGTAGCAATTTCAAACTCATCAGCTGTTTGTAGTGCAACTACTATGCGGTAAATCTCATCGAAATTACGTCCCGTGCTAATTGGATAATAAAGAATAGTTCTTATTATACCCTTTGGGTCGATAATGAAAACAGCACGAACTGCCTTGGTGTCGCTTTGACCCGGCATTATCATACCGTATTTTTTCGACACATCCATTGTAATGTCTTCAATAAGAGGGAATTTAACCTCGATGTTTTTCATACCGTTGAATTCAATTTTTTCTTGAATTGTGCGTAGCCAAGCGATATGGCTATATAGTCCGTCAACTGAAAGACCTAATAGTTTAGTATTCAACTTGTTAAACTTCTCTTCCATCGAAGCAAAAGTAATAAACTCAGATGTACAAACAGGTGTAAAGTCAGCCGGATGGCTAAACAGTATTACCCAGTTCCCATGATAATCTTTCGGGAAGTTAATCTCTCCTTGAGTTGTTATTGCTTTAAACTCTGGTGCTTTATCGCCAATACGTGGCATCGAAAATACTTGATTGTTTTCCATAATAATCTGTTTTTTAATTGTTTATATTTATTTATTTTTATTGCTAAAGTTTTTCTTTAAAGGTACCTGATATCTGAAGGTTTATCTCTTTTATATCCCAACCTTCGATAGGTTTTTTGAAAAAATACTCTTTCAGTAAATTGTCCAACTCTATGTCGAAATAGTTATCTATCCTCTCGCTTTTATCACAATATATGTGATGGTGGCACTCTGTTATGACATCGTATCGAACAAAATCCTTTTCGGTTTTGATTTTTTTAACTATGCCTTTTTCGGCAAAAGTTTCGAGTGTGTTGTATATCGTGCCCAATGCAATGTTTGGATAATTTTTATGAACATGTTCTTTAATTGTTTCTACTGTTGGATGATTTTTTAACTCAATCAACGATTCCAAAATTTTTAGTCGTTGAGGCGTTATCTTCAATCCACTATTATGTAATATTTCATTTAAATTAGAACTCATATTAAATAGGAATTATTCTTATATAATAACAATTATTGTGCCAAATCGTTTAAAAAACGAAAAATAATTTCAGCCACCAAAAGCGGTAACTGAATGAGGTAGAAGTGTGTTTAGTCTAAATTTACAACCAGGAAGTTTGTAATAACTAACTGATAATTAGTAAATTGACTGATAATTATTAATTGCTAAATGTCAACGCAATTGAGTATGTTTTGAATAACATATCTGAACCGTTCGCGGATGTCAATATCAATACTTTCGCCTTTTTCCGTTTTAACAGCTATTGATTTAATGGGTAATTGCCTGATAATGCTGTGTTGTTCAGGACTAATATCATAAATCAACATTGATGAAACCGAGATGATTGTTGATGAACCTTGTTCGTTTTCTGGTAGCGGTCGTGGCATTATTTGAAGAGTAGAATTATCGCTAAAAGTGAAAGTTATGGGTAGTTTGTCACTTACTATAAAGTTACCGTATCGGGAATAACGCATTTTAAGATATTTTTTCTCTCCAATGCACTGAGCTTTAAAATAAAGAGGTTGTCCATTTAGTCTGCCTACCATTAAATCTTCAGTTCGCTTCACAAAAACTCCTGTTATAGGGTCCACTTGGTTTACCTCTAAGGCACAGTTTTGAGCATTTGCAGATGTTATAGCTAGAAGGAGTCCAATAGTTATTAAAGTATGTAGATTGAAAAAAGTTTTCTTAATTTGCATGGTATTATCAATTAATGTTTGCTGTGCAATTAGTAGTAATTTATTCTGCAAATATTTTAATATGAGCTACTGAAACAATGTTTTTACAAAATATCGGACTAAAATACACTATTTTTGCGAATTGTATGGTAGTTTTTTTGTATAATTTTTTAATAACAATACAATGGATGTTGTAATATAAATGAAAGATGCTACATCTACTCTGTCAATCATGAAACGAACATGACGGTCAAAATCTGATAAACATTAAACATAACTATAAACGTATGAATTTAAAAAACTTAGTTTTAGTAGTCATTATCTTATTTGCTTGTGGATGTGGAACATCGCTCGATCCAACAAATATCCCCACACAATTTGAACTGTCGGGAGGAACAAGAACGTCAAATTATGAACAAACAATAGAATTTTGCGAAAAAGTTGCACAAATTTCCCCTAAGATACGTTTTATCTCTATTGGTAAAACACCTCAAGGGCGACAAATACCAATGTTGATAATTGACCAAAAAGAAAACTTTACTCCCACAAAAGTCCATAATTCTGGCAATGCCGTACTGATGATTCAGGCAAATATACACGCCGGAGAGCCTGACGGAAACGATGCCGGAATGTTGTTAATTAAACGTATGATAGCTGAAAAATCATATCCACACAATATAACTATACTATTTTTGCCCGTGGTAAATCCCGATGGTCTTGCTCGTTTCGGAGCATATAATCGCATAAATCAGAATGGACCGAAGGAGGTGGGGTGGCGTACAACAGCACAAAATCTAAACTTAAATAGAGATTTTGTCAAAGCAGATGCTCCCGAAATGCAATATTGGCTTAAAATGTACAACACTTGGATGCCCGATTTTTTTATAGATTGTCATGTGACTGACGGTGCAGATTATCAATACGTTATAACATATGTAATGGAAATATTAGGCAACATGAATCCTGAGCAAACCAAATGGCAAAAAAATTATCTTAACCATATCACACCAATAATGGAAGAAGCAGGATTTCCGATATTTCCGTACGTATCGTTTAGGAATTGGCATGACCCACGAAGCGGTTTATATTCACGACCCGCGCCACCAATTATGTCCAACGGCTATTCTGCAATACAAAATCGTGTGGGACTGTTGGCTGAAGCGCATTCATTAAAGCCTTATGCTACAAGAGTTTATGCTATGTTAAAACTATTCGAGGAGACTATTGCTTATATCGAAGCAGACAGCAAAAACCTGATTAAACTCGGAAAAGAAGCCGACAAACAGATTGAAATGCTTGCAATAAATGGTGACAGCATACCACTTACATACAAGTTTACAGAAACTTATGATTTTGTTGATTTTCATGGGGTTAAATACGATAAGGTAGAAAGCGATCTAACAGGAGGTGATTGGTTTATTTATCACTCCGATAAGCCCACTACTTTTCGTTTGCCCTATCTAAAAAGAGTTGAAGCAGATATGTGGGCAAAAATACCTTCTGCATTTATTTTAGGTCCCGAATGGGGTTTTATCAAACAACGATTAGATTGCCACAAAATAAATTATTACAGGTTAACCCAAGATGTTGAGTTAGAGACTCAAACGTGGTGTTGTGCAAATCCTAAATGGGCAAAAATGCCTACAGAAGGTAGAATTATGTTAGACTCGGTCGATATAGAGAAAATAAATGTAAAAGGGAAATGGATTGCCGGAAGTATTGTTATACCAATGAATCAACGTAGAGCGCGTTTGATTATGAGTATGTTCTATCCAAATTCCTCCGACTCTTTTCTGCGAAACGGAAGCCTGAACGTAATTTTTGAACAAAAGGAGTATTTCGAAACATATGTAATGGAGGTCAAAGCTCGTGAAATGCTAGATACAGTTCCGGGATTAAGGAAGCAGTTTGAACAGTGGAAGAGCGAACAAAACAGAGAGCTAACAAATTACGAGCAATTAGAATGGTTTTATAATCAAACACCGTATAGCGACAGCAAAAGATTTATTTATCCAATTAGCGAAATAAGTGAAGAGCAATTACAACAGTTGAGAAAAATATGGAAATAAAAGTATAACAACAAAAAACTATATTTGCCTTAAAATCATTGATATACAGTTCCTGTAAGTTTACTTGTCCACTTTGCCTTTACTGTCAATGCGCATTTGTCTTATTTTTACATATTTTTGAAATGTGGTACTGGCGTTAACCTTGCAAATAAGGTAACCGTAAAAGCCATCTAAAAACCCAAGTTTGATAATGTAATCGCGGAAAAATCTCCATTTCGGATAAAGCCATATTTTGAATATTGTACTCCGCTTTCCTCGTTCAAATCCGGCTTTTGCAGCTATGTTGGAATAGTTGTCAGAACGTCTTGAGTGCTCTGCTATAGAACTATATGAATAGTGCAGAAGGTCTCCTTTCAGAAAAACCTGCTTTGCATTAGGTTCGAGCATATACTTGTCGTGAGGATTCACTCCTCCCCACTTTCCTTTACGGCTGTCCCACAGTCGCAATTTCCTATCGGGATACCAGCCACAGTGTCTTATCCATTTCCCACAATAGTTGGTCAGGCGATTAAAGTAATATCCATCGGCTTGCCAATTCTCTTTAACGGCTTTAATTGACTGTTCCAATTCGGGGCTAAGCACTTCGTCAGCATCTAACGATAATATATGTGGATAAGTTGCATATGTAATAGCTCGGTTTTTTTGTTCGATATGACCATCGAACGGGTGTTGAAAGAAGCTAGCACCATGTTGCAGACAAATTTCCTCTGTTTTATCGGTTGAAAAACTATCAAGTACGACAATCTCATCTGCAATATTTTTAACAGATTCTAAGCATCTCCCAATATTTTTCTCTTCATTGAAAGTAATTATTACAACTGAAATTGGAGTCATCTCTTTTTTCATATGTTAAAATTCTCAGTTTCTCACAAATATAAGTAAAAGCGAAAAATGTACAAACTTATTGCTGTTCTTATGTTGCTTGTATTATCTAATTTTATTATATTGTAGCTCTTTGTTGGGCTAAAATGATATAAACCAACAACTTCAAAAAACAATTATAAACAATCGGAAAAACTAACAAAGTCATCAAAAAAAATGATTAACTTGCAGCCCGATTTCTCTAAAAATTAAGAGAAATAAATTGGATATTGGGTAAACAATAAAAACAATATATTATGGCAAAAGTCATTGCATTAGCAAATCAAAAAGGTGGAGTAGGAAAAACAACTACAGCAATAAATCTTGCAGCAAGTTTAGCAGCATTAGAGAAAAGGGTTCTTTTGATTGATGCAGACCCGCAAGCAAATGCGACGTCAGGGCTCGGCTACGACGCAAGAGACGTTAAATCAAGTATATACGAATGCATTATTAATGCTGTAGATCCGGTCAGCACCATGCTAGATACTGAAATTGAGGGATTGAAATTAATTCCTTCAAATATTGACCTTGTTGGAGCAGAAATCGAGATACTTCAACTGCCGAACCGTGAATATTTGATGAAAAATGCTATTAGTAAGCTTCGCAACAATTTCGATTATGTATTGATAGACTGTTCTCCATCGTTAGGATTGATTACTTTAAATGCACTTACTGCTGCCGATTCGGTTATAATACCTGTGCAATGCGAATATTTTGCGTTAGAAGGATTAGGAAAACTTTTAAATACAATTAAAATCGTTCAGTCAAAACTTAATGTTGAGCTAGAAATAGAAGGGTTTTTATTGACCATGTATGATTCACGTTTACGACTTGGTAATCAGGTTGTTGAGGAGGTTCGTAACCATTTTGAAAACATGGTATTTGAAACTATTATTCAAAGAAACGTTAAGCTAAGTGAGGCACCAAGTTACGGTAAACCCATTTTGCTTTACGATGCTAATAGCAATGGCTCTCTAAACTATTTGAATTTGGCTAAAGAGCTAATCGCTAAGAATGAAAATGTATAACATGTAATTCAAAATATTACAATATAATTAGTATAAAATGTGTGCGAAAAAGAGTGCTTTAGGGCGTGGTTTAGGGGCACTAATTGAGGAGGCTCCCAGAGCTCAAAAACCTGTTCAAAATAGTGCCGTTGTTGAAATATCCCTTGATCTTATAGATGTAAACCCGTATCAACCCAGAACAACATTTGACGAAGAGTCTTTAAATGATTTGGCATCTTCAATAAAGGAACTTGGTATTATTCAGCCAATTACTGTTCGTAAAACCGAAAACGGACGTTATCAAATCATTTCGGGTGAGAGACGTACACGTGGAGCACGTCTTGCAGGTTTAGAAACTATTCCCGCCTACGTTAGAGAAGCGGATGACCAAGGCATGTTGGAAATGGCTTTGGTTGAAAATATTCAAAGACAGGACTTAGATGCTATTGAAATAGCTATATCATACCAAAGACTGATTGAGGAGTGTAACTTAACTCAAGAGTCGCTAAGTGAACGAGTAGGTAAAAGTCGCCAAACTATAGGAAACCATCTGAGACTTCTACGTTTGCCAGCCGAAATACAAAAAGGAATACGTTTTGGCGTTATTTCAATGGGTCATGCACGTACTCTTATTACTATTGAAGACCTTGAACTACAGTTGAAAATTTTTGAAGAAATTATCACTAAAGAGCTATCAGTTAGACAAGTAGAGGATCGAATAAAAGAGATAAAAGGCAACATTAAGGGTTTAAAATCTAAAGATTCAAAGCAAAAAGAGAAACCTCAAAGCGAATTGGTTGAAGAGTACGAGAAACTTCAAAAATCTCTAACAGGTCGCTTCCAATCTCCTGTGGAGTTAAAAAGAAACACAAGTGGTAAAGGGAAAATAATCATTCATTTCCGGAACAACACTGAATTTGAGCGTATTTTAGGAATGTTTGAAAATCTAAACCCATAACTTTGAAGTGATAAGCAGGATTGCCATAGTTATTTTGGCTTTTATTTTATCAGTAAATAAAGCGTTTAGCCTGAGCAATACAACTTCTGAGCAACCCGATACGGGAAAAGTTTCACAAAAACGACCACTTATTGCAACAGGATTATCAGTAGTCTTGCCGGGAGCGGGACAAATTTACAATAAGCAATATTGGAAACCTCCTCTGTTTTGGGCAAGCATGGCTGGGGGTGCATATTTGTACCATAGCCAGCATAAACTATACAAGTCGTTCAGTAATGCTTATGATTTGAAAAGCAACTATTTAAAAAATCCCACATTATCAAGTGATCCATATCCGCAACACAGTTTAGAGTATCTGGAAACCTGGCGTAATAGACATAAACTGTTGCGAAATTTGGGTTTGTTCACACTGGGAGCAAGCTATATGGTAAATGTTGTAGATGCTTATGCTTCGGCACAAACTCATCATAATCCACGTGCTGCAACATTTATGTCGGCACTTTTGCCCGGCTCGGGACAGATATATAACCGAAAATATTGGAAATTACCAATTATTTACGGAGGTTTTGGAGCCTTGATTTACTTTTCACAAGTAAATCACAAGTATTTTTTGAAGTACAGGGATATGTATGAGCAAAAAATTGCTTCACAAAACAATGCTGAGATACCAGACCCGGAACCGTTAGCATCGCCAGAAGCTATTTTGCGTGAACGCGAGTACTGGAGGAGAAACCGAGATTTAAACTATATAGGCATAGGATTGCTTTATGTTTTAAATGTTATTGACGCAAATGTTGACGCTCACTTGGCTGAGTTTGATGTAAGCGATGACTTGTCCATGAAAATATCGCCAACAATTGCACCTTACAGCATTATGAATGCAAGTACAAGCAAAGCGACTGGCTACTACGGAGCAACTGTTTCTATAAGATTTTAAGCAGTTTGTCATAATTTATAAGAATATTACTTATAAATCGTTAATTTTGAGCCTTATACTTTTAATACCAATCGTAAGTAAATCAAATTTTAAATGATACATACATTTTTGCTAATAGCCACTACTGTTTTATTCGGAAATAGTAGTATTAGTCACGACGATACCGTCAGAAGTGAACAACTATTTATAGAACAGCAACTTATGCGCGATTACGATAGTCTTTTGATGTCGTTTTATGTGCAAAAATCGCTAGAGGATACAGTTTGCTCGGTTGGCGACACCCTGTTTGTCTCAGAAACAGCTATGGATACAACAAATATTGTGGTTGACTTGAATGACAGCACAATAATGAGGCAAATGTCTGAAATGCAAGTGCTTTTCGATGTTTCTTATAATCACATAGTTAAGGCATATATAAAAGTCTATTCTGAAAAAAAACGTGAATTGACAGAAACCGTTATGGGGTTGTCTGAATATTATTTTCCCTTTTTTGAAAGTCAACTTGACGCCGCAAATTTACCACTTGAATTAAAATATCTTGCAGTAATAGAGTCAGCCCTTAATCCTCGCGCTGTTTCACGAGCCGGTGCAACAGGACTATGGCAGTTTATGTACGCAACAGGAAGATATATGGGGTTAGAAATTAACTCGTTTGTAGATGACAGACGCGATGTTACTCAATCGACCAAAGCAGCAATAAAATATCTAAAACAGCTATACTCAATTTATGGCGATTGGACATTAGCTTTAGCTGCATACAATTGCGGTCCAGGAAATGTCAATAAGGCAATCAGACGTTCGGGAGGTCGCACAAATTATTGGGAAATATATTATCGCCTGCCACGTGAAACTCGTAACTATGTGCCAGGATTTATTGCAGCAATGTACGTGATGGAGCATGCTGAGGATTATAACCTTATACCCAAAAAGATCAATATGCCGACGTTAACAGATACAATTGTTATTCATAAACAGTTGCATTTAGAGCAAGTTTCTAAAGTTCTCAATATCCCTTTAAGTCAATTACGAGATTTGAATCCACAATACAGACGAGATATAATTCCAGCGACAACTAGCAAGAAATATCCGTTAAGATTGCCCTATGAATATGCACCTCGGTTTATCGACAATCAAGACTCTATTTTTAAGTATAATGATACGATCTACTTTAATCCGAATATACTTGTAGCAGCACCTGTTAGTAGTAGCTACAATGGTGCTCCTCCTTCAAAAAATCATAAAGCGCTCTATTACACAGTTGCTTACGGTGATAATTTAGGATATATTTCAAATTGGTTTGATGTAAGGTTGAGTGATTTGCGTGATTGGAATAATATATACAAAAATCGTATTCGGGCAGGTCAACGCTTGTTGATATACGTGCCATCATCGAAATATAGTTATTACGATGAGTTTAATAAACTCGATTTTGCTGCAAAGCAAAAAAGAAAGGGTATTGTAGTTAATACGGATAAAACTACAGAAAAAACTGATACTCAAAGCGATACATCTGGAAAATACCTTTACTACACTCTAAAAAAAGGCGACACCTTGTGGGAAATTGCAAAAAAATATGAAGGTGTAACAGATCGTGATTTATTGCGTATCAATGGGTTAACTGATGGAAAAAGTTTAAAACCAGGTCAGCAGATAAAAATTAAAAGATTAGACTAACAGAAGAATATTTAACTCTTCGTAACACCTAAAACCAATGAACCAAAACATAAAACCATCTTATGTTTTTTGGACAACAGTAGTAACATTGCTGATTTTAGGTTATGTATCATTTCTTTTAAACAAAAAACCGTTAGAAATAGCAGGCTTCACGGTCAGCTTACCAGACCCACTCTCTGTTTTCAGAGATGATATTGTTGAATATACAAATATTGATACGTTAATTGCAGATGTGCTAAGTGAATTAGAGACTGATACAGCCAAAAGTCAGATAGTTGTATTAGATTCTACTAAAGTTGTAACCGATAGTATTACAGTCGACTCTACATTAAAAAGTAGTATTACCACAACGGTTTTAAATGATACAGTTCGCGTTTCGGAATCGAAGGTTAAGAGTGTTGTCCATAAGCTACAGTTTCCGCCCGACAGACCTGATTTACTAGAATTTTTTTACGAAGCACTTCGTAGTGAAATATCAAAGAGAAATATCAGAATACTGCATTATGGTGATTCGCAAATTGAAGGTGATAGAATTACTGGATATTTACGTCATCGTTTTCAAGGACGTTTTGGAGGCAGCGGTCCGGGACTTTTGTTTTGTGACAAGCCCATTGCCGAACACGCAACAATAATTCAAACCGCATCTTCAGATTGGCAACGCGACAATGTAATGCAAAAAAAAGATACGCTTACCAATTCTATTAGTTATGGTATAATGGGGCAAACAAATTACTTTACGGCAACTCCACCGGATAAAGCTCTGTTGAGTTACAAACTTTCCCCACTCTCATATAAAACCGCAAGAAAATATAATTGGTGCCGACTTTTTTTAGGACAGAGCCAATTTCCAATGGATATTGAGGTTTACGGTCGCGATTCGTTGGTAATGAAAGATCAGATAGTTTTAGATGAACCTCTTAATATCTTTGGTTTTCAAATAGATAAAACTCCTGATAATATTGTGTTTAATTTCATGTCGCAACAATCGCCTTCGTTTTACGCGTTAGCATTAGATCAAACAGTGGGTATTACTGTCGATAATATCCCATGGCGAGGTAGTTCTGGTGCAGAGTTCTCAAAAATTGATAAGGAGTTATTGAACTACTTTTTTAAGCAACTGAATGTCAGGCTTATAATATTTCAATTTGGAGTTAATATTGTTCCCAATGTTGTTAAAAGTTACACATGGTATGAAAATCTGATGGTTAAGCAGCTTCAGCATTTGCGATCTGCAGCCGGTAATACGCCTATCATTGTTATTGGTGTAAGTGATATGTCTCGCAAAAAGGAGACATGGTATGAGTCGTATCCAAATATCGTAGCAATAAGAAACGCACAAAGAAATGCAGCTTTCCGGACAGGCTGCGCTTTTTGGGATTTATATGAAGCAATGGGAGGCAACAACAGTATGCCATCGTGGGTATTTGCTGATCCGCCTTTAGCAAACAAAGATTTTGTTCATTTTAATGCCAGGGGTAGTCGAATAGTATCGCACATGCTTTATGAGGCCATTATGAACGATTTTGATAATCAAAAAAAATGAGAATAGTTTTTTGTATATTATGTAATATCCTTATACTTAGGTTAGTATCGACAGCGCAAGATGACCCTTATGCTATTGATCACTATCCATATATAAACTACGAAATAAATGAAATAACTGACTCAACAGGTAGATTTTCAGACACTTTGGCTAATTGTTTAGTCCGATTAATAAACGGAAATGAAAAATTTTCTATTGCACATATCGGAGATAGCCATATTCAAGCCGATTTCTTTACCGGAAGAGTTAGAACACGACTGCAAATGCTTCATCCCGGAATATCGGGAACTCGGGGTCTTATATTCCCTTATGAACTTGCAGGAACAAACAATCCCGGGAACTACAGAATTAAATCTCCAAACAGTTGGGAAGCCCATTGGAGTACAAAAATCCAGGAGCCTTCAAATATCGGACTTTATGGTATAAAAGTCTCAACAACAGACACTTTAATTGAATTGTCGTTAAGAATAACTGATACCGTTTCCGAGCCATTTAATAAAGTAGGATTATGGTACGGTACTGATTCTGAAGGAACTATCAGAGTAAACGTTAATGGATACACTGTTGTTGACTCTTTGTCGGCAAGCCTAAACGGTATTGCAATCGTCAGTTTGAAAGATTATACGCAGCAAGCAACAGTTACAATATCACTAAAAAACCAAGGCTATTTTGATTTGTTTGGGATTGAATTGCAAAATGATTTGCCCGGCTTGGAGTATCATGCCATAGGAGTGAACGGAGCTTCGGCGGTATCGTATAATCGCTCGTTATTGTTTACAGAACAGTTGAGAAGATTGAAACCATCTTTAATAGTACTCTCAATAGGCACAAACGATGCCTACCACTATCTCTTTTCTGAGAATTGGTTTAAAAATGAATACAGCACGTTAATTGACTCTATATCAAGTGCATGCCCAAATATTCCTATACTTCTCTCTACACCAAACGACCATTTGAAAAATAGAGCTGATATGTCAGCTAATATAAGTATAATCAACTCCGTTATTGTAAGTTTGGCTAAGGGCAGAGGGTTGGCATATTGGGATTTTTACGAAATTATGGGTGGCGAAAAATCCATAATTGCATGGCATTCAGACAGTTTGGCTGCACGTGACAGAATACATTTATCGCCCAAAGGATACCGATTAAAAGCTGAGTTATTCTATATTGCTCTTTTAAAGGCATTTGATAAAAAACTATCTGAAATCGATTATTAAAAAAAGTTGAAATGCAATCGTTCTTGAGCAACATAATATCCTACAATCCGCAAAACCCAATGCTTTTTACACGCATTGAGTTCTGGATATTTTTTGCCGTTGTAACGCTTGGGTTTATATTTTTTCATAAGAAATTCTCTCTACGCAGTGCTTGGTTGGCTTTTGTAAGTCTATATTTTTATTATAAAAGCGGTGGCTTTTACTTTTCGCTGTTAATAGTTTCGACAATTATAAACTACTATCTCGGTAAAGCTATTTATAATGCCAATACGCAAAGAAAGCGAGACAGGGCAGTCTTTGCGAGTGTTTTTATCAGCTTGTCGCTGTTAGCTTATTTTAAATATATATACTTTTTCTCAGACTCGATAAATCAGATTTTCGGAACCGACATTGAACCATCGAATTGGCTTGCACAGTTAACCAATTGGGTTACAGGAAGTTCATTTGACGAAAGTGTTATAATATTGCCAGTTGGAATATCATTCTATACCTTTCAAATAATTAGTTATACGGTTGATATCTACAGATATAAGGTCAAGCCCGTTAACAATATTATTGACTTTACATTTTATGTTTCATTTTTCCCTCAGTTGGTTGCGGGACCTATTGTAAGAGCTGCTGAATTTGTTCCTCAAATTTATCGAAAATATAAGGTTAAGTTATACGAATACGGTTATGCTTTGTTCTTTATACTCAACGGATTGATAAAGAAAATATTGATATCCGACTACATCTCTATAAATTTTGTTGACAGGGTTTTTGACCAACCACTGCTTTACTCGGGGTTTACCAACCTTATGGCAGTTTATGGTTATTCAATTCAGATTTACTGTGATTTTTCAGGATATACCGATATTGCCATTGGCGTAGCATTGTTATTGGGATTCAGACTACCTACCAACTTTTTGTCGCCATATAAAGCAACTTCAATAACCGATTTTTGGAGACGTTGGCATATTTCATTATCCCGATGGTTAAAAGATTATCTCTATATACCTTTGGGGGGAAATAGGAAAGGCAGAGTTAGGACTTATGTTAATTTGTTAATTACCATGCTTTTAGGAGGTTTATGGCATGGAGCACATTTCCGTTTTATAATTTGGGGTGGAATTCACGGTATAGCTTTGGTACTTGACAAGTTAACGGCAAAATATATCAGCCTTAAAACTAAGCCTGCAAAATTTATAGGCGTCTTTATTACTTTTCACATTGTTTGCTTCTCCTGGATATTTTTTAGAGCGCAAGATATGCGACATGTGGGACAAATGTTGAGTCAAATAATTTCAAATTTTCAACCCGAAACCATTTTCGCTGTTTTTCAAGGATATGCGCCCTCTATTGTGCTAATTTTGTCAGGACTTATTATTCACTGGCTACCTAAAAGTTGGAAACGCTTTTACAGAAAAACGTTTATTGCGCTACCTGTTTATGTTAAAATATTGATATTTGTACTAATTGCCGTGTTACTGTATCAGTCGCAATCGTCAGATATTCAGCCGTTTATTTATTTTCAGTTTTAGCTTTTTAAAATTACTTTTTTCCTGATCTTTTCGTTCATTTTTCCAAACCAAGTTAGTGTCCGGTGTAAGCCACGGAAGTAGAGAATTACAAACAGAATTATGTTGATAATCCACAGCACAATTATGTTTACTATGTATGTAGGGTAGAATTGTCCGAAAACTTTTTTATAAGGAGCATAAAAATGTGCTTTAATAAAAGAGTTTTCCGGATCCTTATATATAGGGTCAATCTTTTGGTGTAAGCTATTTTTATATTCAATAATTCTGTCAATACTGTTTGTGTTTCGCACAAACTCAGTTAAACTTCTGTTTGTATATGCCTCACGCATAGCAACATATTCTTTTCCTAAGCTATCTTCAAAATGCTGAATCATGTTGTCTTTGCGATGATTAGTTTTATTGTAAAGGTTGATGTAGTATATTGACAGATTGTCTAAATAGGTTTCTGTTTGTGCAATTATTGTTGAATCGAACGTTTCAACTAACATTAAATCAATAGAGTAGGGGGAAGATATATATTTGTTTGTTGCTAACTCTTTTTTTATTTCATTATTTATAAGTTTAATTGCCTTCTGAATTTCAGCCCTTTTTGTTGAATCATTGGCATTTCGTTTTATATATGAAACTTTGTTTTTTAACGATTTAATCCAATAATCTTTTTTATATGTAGCAGTTGACAACACTTTGTCGTATGGATACAAATCGCGTTCATATTTATTCTCTTTGTATTGATATACAGCCAATGCTTCATACGCCCATCGAGCAGTGATAATTTCGCCATACCAGGGTATAGTGTTGGGTTTTGAAATTTTTGGATTTAATTTATCATATGGAACAATTATTCCCGATAGTATCAATTGAGGAATAACCAAAAAAGGAATCAAAATATAGATTGTAACAACAGTTTTAAAACTGTCAGAAATTATCAACCCTAAAATGCTAGCTCCTATCCATGCCGAAAAAAGTGCCAGCCAATATTGGAAAAACATACCTTTAATTTCCATGATAAGATTTCCTACAAGGACAAAGGTAAGGGCTTGAAATGCACTTATTACCATTAAAACTGAGAGTTTGCTACATAAATAACTAAACCAACTTAAGTGTAGAAACCGTTCTCGGTTTAATATTTTTCTATCTTTTATTATCTCCTCAGCACTAACTGTTAAACCAATAAAAATGGCCACAATAACCGCCATAAAGATATAAACAGGAAGGTTTGAGTTGTCAAATAGTGTGTAGCCCTTGAGATTAGCTTCGTCAACGTTGAAAAACTTGATAATAAATGCCAACATAAAAGCTAAGAGAGGAGCCTCTAGCAGGTTAATTACAAGATACTGAATATTAGTAAGTTTTGATAGAGTGTCGCGAATAGTAAAAACCTTATATTGTGTAAACTTGTTTGGCGTTTGAAACTCAACTGTAGGAGTCTTATCATAATACTCCTTTTTATCATATTCGGGTTTGGTTTTCGAGATTAGGTGTTTGGCATACCATTCTGTAGGTGATACTTTTCTGGTTTTGCTCAGATTGCCGTGCTCATCAACAATTGCAGATTCAACTATATTGAAAATCTGTTCAGGGTTTACGTTTCCGCAAAAGTGGCATTCACTTTCACCCCTGTCGGCGTGATGTACTCTGCTTTTAAAATATATTATGCTGTCAACAGGATTACCATAATAAATTATGTATCCACCAACATCTAACAACAAAAGATAGTCAAGCATTTTGAAAATATCTGATGAAGGTTGATGAATAACAGTAAAAATCAGATGACCCTTTAGAGTTAAATCTTTTAAAAGAGCCATGATATTTTCGGAATCTCTTGATGATAAGCCACTTGTGGGCTCGTCTAAAAACAATACAGCAGGTTCTCTAATTAATTCTAAGGCGATGTTTAATCGCTTTCTTTGCCCACCACTTATTTTTTTGTTTAGCGGGGAGCCAACAACCATATCTTTTATTTCAAATAATCCTAATTCTTGCAGTGTTGAAAGCACTTTGCGCATTAGTTTGACAGGTGACATGCCTTTGAAGCAAAGACGTGCATTCAGATAAAGATTTTGGAATACGGTTAACTCCTCAATAAGTAAGTCATCTTGAGAAACATAGCCTATAAGTCCCTTGATATTTTCACTTTCAGAATAGATATCAAAGCCGTTTATTTTAACTGTTCCGGTTGTTGGTTTTGATGTTCCGTTTAGTATGTTAAGTAGTGTGGTTTTTCCTGCACCTGAGGCACCCATTATTCCGACAAGGTGACCGTTAGATTGCTGAAAATTAATCGAATGAATCCCTGTTTTCCCTGATGGGAATTTGTAGCTAACATTATCAACTTCGAAAAGAATTTTTTCTTTTTGGCTTGTAGAGTAAAATACCCCAGCAATGTCTGAATAGAAAATTGGTTTTATGCGGCTGCCGCGTATTGATGAACCAAATGAAAGAACATAAACATCGTCTGATTGAATTAGCTGGCCATTCAGATATAATTCGTCTTCGCCTATATAACGCATAACGAACATTGACGTAGACTCGAGATTGTAAACCATTATTCGACCCTCTAACCCAGAAACCGTCATGTGGTTATAAAGCATTTCTGTTTCCTTGGGTAAATCGTCGATAATCAATAACTGCTCGCTGTCAATAAGCCTGTCAAAATCGTAAAGAATAAATGCTCTTATTTTATTAAATTCATCTTCATTAATGTAAAAGGCATCGGCAACAGTTTTTACAAACTCGTGTTCCTGTTGGCTAATTTCATCGCTGGCTTTTATAAACTGTAGTAGTCGAAATAAAACTATACGTTTTTGTTGTTGAGTTAACTCAAGATTTATTTCATGACATATTTTTAAAACTTTTACTGAGCTTAACGAAATGTTTTTATTATGGCGATTTTTATCAATCTGCTTAAGCTGATAAACTTCGTAGTAATTATCAAAAACTTTTAGGTATTCTTTAACTAGTTCTTGGTTTAGAAGTAATTCCAGAAAATTACGAACAACTTGTCTCTTGTCACTTCCATCGTCTTGTGGACGAGAAATGATTGCAAACAAGTGCATTAAAGCTTTTAATATTTTTTCGCTCATGGAGTATTAGGACTGTTTATATCCAATCATCATTACGGCAATGCCAGAACGTTTTTGTTTATCGTATAATTTTACTTGAATTTTACAATTAATGGTGCTGGTGAAAATAAGATCCCAATATGGAACATTGTCGAAGTCCTGATTGCAAAATAGAATATTTCTTTCTGTATCATATACTGTATAAACCAGATTTGATTGCGCAAGTGTCGATGATAAGGCAATTCTGTATTGGGTGCCGGCAAAAAATGTCACATCAAACTCGCCCTCCTCTTCGTGATTGAGCATTACACGATAAATTTGTCCATCTGAGATATATGTGTTATCAAGATAATCACGAACTCTGTTGTCAACTTGCTCTACCTGAGCGTTTATGACACTAAAAGTAAGTGTAAAAAGAATAGTTATAAGTGCTCTCATAGCTTTTTTTATTAAGAAATAATAAATAGTCTTAATGCTTTAATTTCTTCGATTAGTTCATTTAAAACATCGTCACTTATAGTAATATTTGTGTTACTATAAACTTTTGTCAACTTTTGTTCTGTGTTAACCTCGGTTTTATTATATGTGTATGTAACTTCTACGTTTTGGTAGATCATTTCCAGTGCAATAAGCTTTTCTAACAAGACTTGGTAAATTCTGTTATTTTCAGTATAAAGCGAAATAACTTTGATAAGGTTTTCTAATGGATTCTTGTTTTCTCCTAATCGAGAAATAAGCTCTTGATTATTATTTTCGGAGAATCTGGAAAGTAAATATAAGCTTTCAATCCACCCTCCTGCAAGTATAAGAGCTCCTATATGACCTTGGTCGTTCGACTTTAAGAATATATCAATGTCTTGATATGAGTTTGATAATAAATGTAGTAATGAATCCTGATTCGAAAGGTTTTTCTCAATTCGTTCGAATGTATCTTTTTTTAGTGAATTTATAATCCCCAATTCTTGTGAAAGAGTCTTAATAACAGAAAAATATGTAATTGCTTCTTGGGTTTTTTCATATGTGTTTAAATAACCCAAATCGGCACCATAAACTCCCATGTTAAGAGCTTTTTTGTAGCTGTTTGTATAGTTGCGAGTATTACTTGTCGGGTTTAAGTATGATGGATTATACTCAACATTCTGTTGTTTTAGAGTCAAGGTTATTTGGTGTGGAGAGGGAATACTAAACAGAGAATTTTCGAAACTAACTATTCTATTGGTAATTAGACTGTCAATAATTTTGCTCTCTGCTTCTGGTTGACTTTTGGGTTTATTTGATTGTCCACAACTGAACAGAAACATCAGAATTGATATTGAAATAACTATTTTATACATTATGCACAGAGTTTGAAACTACAAATATAAAAAAAAGGCAATCATAAGTGGTAGATTCATTCAATAAATGCAACTTTTCCATTTACAAATTTATTAAAAACATTAATGTTTTGTTGGTTATTTGAAATAGGGATTTTTTAATTTTGTTTTTTACAAAAAACAAAAGACTACTCTGTAATTGAGTAGTCTTTTATTTATTTTATTGTTTAACTATAATTTATAATTCTACAATTGATGTAAGGCTTGCACTACCTACTTTAATAGTAAATTTAGCATAATTGTCACACTCATTACTTGGATTGCCGTCTTTGTCAACACCGTAATCTACAGTTACAGACCTGTTTCTACCAACAACACTCATTCTAGTAATACCTTGCTGAGGATACGCACATGTGTTGTATTTGATAACCTTTTGATTTTCAAAAATTTCTGTTTTAAATACTTTAGTTCCTTCAGTTAATAAAGATGTTCCATAAATTGCAAAAGCATCATCACTGTGATCATTTAAAGTGTTAAATCCATTGTACCAAACAAATGTTCTTTGAATTTTATAGACACTATTGTTTCCATCCATATTTAAATTAAGTGTTCCATCAACTAAAAGGGTAGGTTGGTCGCCCCCATTATATGTAATATCAAACGCTCCATTAATGGTCACATTGTCTATAGTGAATTGTGCTATTACCACATTACCAGTAACATTTTCACTATCGTATGTGGGGAGTTGTTGATTCCAGTTAATTGTAATTGATCCTCCACTTTCCATGTATCTAATTACTACGATAAAGGTTTGTGGGTCATAAGTTACATGGGGATCTTCTAATTTGGAGTTTTTTGTCCAATCTTCTGAGATACCATAAGTTGCAATAGCTCCCAACGCTTCACCTGTTGCGTTCTCAGCTTGTGAATTTTGAATAGCTGAATTTTTAAGTTCTTCTGCATCTTCAGGTTTTACTATTGCAGGTTCGAGAGTTTCAGTGCAAGAGATGAATGTAACGCTTGCAAATAGTACAATGGCTAATGTTGCCAATAATGATTTTGTTGTTTTCATAGTCTCTAATTTTTAGTTGTTTATTATAAACAAATTATTACAATTTTTTGTTCTATTTTATTATTATGCCATACCTGATGATGAACCAAAATTCATAGGGAAGTTTTGTGGATTTCCGTCAGGTATTTTTATATTTCCGTTAATTGCTTCGTATTTTGAAATATTATCCTGTAAAGCTAGTAAAAGTCTTTTCGCATGTTCGGGAGTTAGTATAATTCTTGATTTTACAGGTGCTTTTGGAATACCAGGCATTACTCTGATAAAATCTATTACAAATTCCGCAGGTGAATGACTTATAATTGCCAAGTTTGAGTATGTCCCTTGTGCAACATCGTCGTTCAATTGAATATTTAATTGACTTTGTTTTTCGTTTTCTTTCATAAATTGATATTTATCTGCTTGGACTTGACACCAGTTCAAAATGCAAATTTAAAAAAAAATGGTCAGATAGATAAAAAATCTGACCATTTTAACATATCATTAATTATTTTGTTGAACTTTTGTTCTAGAACGTTCTTTTTTTGTCGGTAATACTGACTCTAATTCGTCTTTATTCCCAACAATATATTTAGTATATTCTCTAACACCAGTACCAGCGGGTATTAAGTGTCCTACAATTACGTTTTCTTTTAGTCCGTTCAAGTAGTCAACCTTGCCATGTATTGCGGCTTCGTTCAGCACTTTAGTAGTTTCTTGGAATGATGCAGCAGATATAAATGATTTTGTTTGTAGAGCTGCTTTTGTAATTCCTTGAAGTATTTGGCGTGCTGTAGCGGTTTTTGCTTCTCTTACGGTTACTGTTTTTAAATCGCGTCGTTTTAGTGTAGAGTTTTCGTTTCTTAATTGATGCATTGACACTATCTGACCATTTTTCAACACATCTGAATCGCCCTTGTCAACTACGTATAATTTACCATATATTTCGTCATTTGCTTCAAATAGGTCGTATTTATCAACTTGTTGCTTTTCTAAGAATAGAGTATCTCCCGGATCAACGATTTCAACTTTTCTCATCATCTGGCGTACAATTACTTCAAAGTGTTTGTCATTAATTTTAACACCTTGCATTCTGTATACTTCTTGTATTTCGTTTACCAAATATTCTTGTACAGATGTAGGTCCTTGTACAAGAAGAATATCGCTTGGAGAAACTATACCGTCTGATAATGGTGTGCCAGCTCTTACGTAATCGTTTTCTTGAACAAGTATTTGGCGTGATAGAGGTACAAGGTATTTTTTTACTTCTCCAGAACGCGATTGAACTATAATTTCACGATTACCTCGTTTAATTTTACCAAATTCTACCTCTCCATCAATTTCAGATACTACTGCCGGATTTGACGGGTTTCGAGCTTCAAACAATTCGGTAACGCGTGGTAAACCTCCGGTAATATCACCAGCTTTACCAAATACGCGGGGTATTTTTACAATAACATCACCTTGTTTAACTTTATCGTTTTCATTAACAGTAATATGAGCTTTTACTGGTAAGTTGTATGTTTTGACCGCTTCACCAAGCTCGTTTAGAAGCATAATTTCCGGGTTTTTTGTTCTATCTCTTGTTTCAATGATAACTTTCTCGCTGAAACCCGTTTGCTCGTCTGACTCTTCTTTATATGTAACACCGTCGATAACATCTGAGAATGATATTTTTCCGTCTAACTCTGCTATGATTACTGCGTTATATGGATCCCATTCACAAATTCTAGTGCCTTTTTGAACTTCTTGTCCGTTTTTAACAAATAAGGTGGCTCCATAAGGTATAGCCCTATTTGATAGTGTCAACTTGGTGTTTACATCAACAATTCTCATTTCGGCCAAACGTCCAATTACCACTTGACATTTTTCTCCTGTATCGCTAACGAAGTCAACGGCTCTTAGTTCATCAATTTCCACAATACCACTATAATTTGCTGTAATTCCAGATTGTGCTGCAATATTCGATGCAATACCCCCAACGTGGAATGTACGAAGTGTTAACTGTGTTCCAGGTTCACCAATTGATTGTGCTGCAATAACTCCAACGGCCTCTCCTTTTTTTACCATTTTATTGGTGGCCAAGTTACGGCCATAACATTTTGCACACACACCCATTTTGGTTTCACACGTTAAAACTGATCTGATTTCAACTTGTTCTATTGGCGAATCTTCGATAATTTGGGCAATATCTTCATCAATTAGTTCGCCTGCAGCAACGATAAGTTTACCTGTGTTGGGGTGGTAAATATCGTTTACAGAGCAACGTCCCATTATTTTTTCGTATAAGCTTTCAACAAGCTCATCCCCCTTGCGGAGTTCTGTAGCAGGCAATCCTCTCAATGTACCACAGTCTGATTCGTTGATTATAACATCTTGAGCAACGTCAACTAATCGACGTGTCAAATAACCAGCGTCGGCTGTTTTTAATGCGGTGTCAGCAAGACCTTTACGTGCACCGTGAGTAGAGATAAAATATTCCAAAACAGAGAGACCCTCTTTAAAGTTAGCTAAAATTGGGTTTTCAATAATTTCGGAGGTTACGGCACTACTTTTTTGAGGTTTTGCCATCAATCCCCTCATACCGCACAGCTGTCTAATTTGTTCTTTTGATCCTCTTGCACCTGAGTCCAACATCATGTAAACAGAATTGAATCCTTCGTTGTCTCTAGACAGTTCATCTAAAAGAGTCATTGTTAGTTTAGCATTTGTATGTGTCCAAATATCAACTACTTGGTTGTATCGCTCTGTATTGGTTATAAAACCATTATTATGTTGATATGCTACTTCGTCAACTTTCTTATAACCTTCAGTTACAAGTTTCTCTTTCGATTCGGGTATAATAACATCAGCTAGGTTAAATGATAATCCACCTTTAAAAGCCATTTCAAAACCAAGGTTCTTAATATCATCCAAGAACTTTGACGTTTCAACTGTGCCGCATTTTTTATATATTTTACCAATAATATCACGTAGAGATCTTTTGGTAAGTAACTCGTTGATATATCCCATTTCTTTGGGAACAACGTTATTGAACATAACCCTTCCTACCGTAGTGTCAATAATTTGTCTTTTAACACTACCATCAGGTTGGGTAATATCTAATCTAACTTTTATTTCTGCATTCAGCTCGGCTTTTCCTTCGTTATATGCTATAATTACCTCTTTGGGTGAATAGAAGGTTATACCATTTCCTTTAGCATTGGGTTTTGATTTGGTCATGTAATATAATCCAAGTACCATATCTTGCGAAGGAACGGTAATTGGAGCTCCGTTTGCAGGGTTCAATATATTATGACTTCCTAACATTAAAAATTGTGCTTCAAGAATAGCAGCATTTCCTAATGGTAAGTGAACAGCCATTTGGTCACCGTCAAAGTCAGCGTTAAAAGCTGTACATGCAAGAGGGTGTAACTGAATAGCCTTACCTTCTATTAGTTTTGGCTGAAATGCCTGAATACCCAAGCGGTGTAGAGTAGGAGCACGGTTGAGTAGAACTGGATGAGATTTTAAAACATTTTCAAGTATGTCCCAAACAACTGGATCACGACGATCTACGATTTTTTTAGCTGATTTAACTGTTTTTACAATACCACGTTCGATAAGTTTTCTTATTACGAACGGTTTGTAAAGTTCAGCAGCCATATCTTTTGGCAATCCACATTCGTGCATTTTTAACTCTGGTCCTACAACAATTACCGAACGAGCTGAATAGTCAACACGTTTACCTAAAAGGTTTTGACGGAATCGTCCCTGTTTTCCTTTTAAGCTATCGCTGAGTGATTTTAGAGGTCTGTTAGCTTCTGTTTTTACGGCATTAGACTTTCTTGAATTGTCGAAAAGTGAATCAACAGCTTCTTGCAACATTCGTTTCTCGTTTCTAAGGATTACTTCTGGTGCTTTTATTTCGATAAGTCGTTTTAACCTGTTGTTGCGAATAATAACGCGTCTATAAAGGTCATTAAGGTCACTTGTTGCAAATCTTCCGCCGTCAAGTGGAACTAAAGGACGTAGTTCGGGTGGAATTACTGGAATCACTTGCAATATCATCCATTCAGGATTGTTTACACCTTTTGAGCTTCTGAATGCCTCAACAACTTGTAATCTTTTTAAGGCTTCATTTTTTCTTTGAACAGATGTTTCGTTGTTGGCTTGATCTCTAAGGTTATAAGACAATTCGTCTAAATCTAATCTTTGAAGCAAATCATGTAATGCTTCGGCACCCATTTTAGCAATAAATTTGTTGGGATCGCTATCATCAAGCATTTGATTTTCACGAGGAAGGGAGTCGAGAATATTCAGGTATTCTTCTTCACTTAAAAAGTCAAGATAATTAATTCCACCTTCTTCTTTTTTATCTTCAATTTCTATAGTTCCTGCAGCCCCTGGTTGTATTACGACATATTTTTCGTAATATATAATCGAGTCAAGTTTTTTTGAAGGTATTCCTAAAAGGTATCCAATTTTGTTGGGTAATGAACGAAAATACCATATATGAGCAACTGGTACAACTAAATGTATGTGTCCCATGCGTTCACGGCGTACCTTTTTTTCTGTTACTTCAACACCGCAACGGTCGCATACAATGCCCTTATATCTAATTCTCTTGTATTTACCGCAATGGCATTCATAGTCTTTTACAGGACCAAATATTCTTTCACAGAATAACCCGTCACGTTCAGGTTTATATGTCCTATAATTAATTGTTTCAGGCTTTAAAACTTCTCCGCTCGAACGTTCCAATATCTCTTCAGGAGAGGAAAGGCTGATATTTATATTTGAAAAATCGGATCTTACTTTCGAATCTTTACGATAAGCCATATTGTTTGTTTTTGAATGTGTATTATAACAGTTTATGAGTAATTTATTCTAACGAAACGCTTAATCCTAAGCCACGAAGTTCATGTAACAAGACATTAAATGATTCGGGGATACCAGGTGTTGGCATAGTATCTCCTTTGACAATTGCTTCGTATGCTTTTGAGCGCCCTTGAACGTCATCGGACTTAACTGTAAGAATTTCTTGAAGTATGTTCGATGCTCCAAAAGCCTCAAGTGCCCAAACTTCCATTTCACCGAAACGTTGTCCTCCAAATTGAGCTTTTCCTCCGAGGGGTTGCTGTGTAATAAGTGAGTATGGTCCAATGCTTCTGGCGTGCATTTTGTCGTCAACCATGTGTCCTAGTTTCATCATATAAATGATGCCAACAGTTGCTGGTTGGTCAAATCTTTCTCCTGTTTCCCCATCATAGAGATATGTACGTCCGAAATCAGGTAATTTGGCTTTTCGGGTATATTCGGTTATTTGCTCGAGTGTTGCTCCATCAAAAATGGGAGTTGAAAATTTAACACCAAGTTCTTTACCAGCCCATCCAAGAACAGTTTCATAAATTTGACCAAGGTTCATACGCGAAGGAACGCCAAGTGGATTTAAAACAATATCAACAGGGGTTCCGTCCGCAAGAAATGGCATGTCTTCTTGTCGTACAACTTTTGCAACAATACCTTTATTTCCGTGTCGTCCTGCCATTTTATCGCCAACTTTAATTTTTCTTTTCTTGGCAATATAAACTTTTGCTAATTGTATGATTCCGTTTGGCAGTTCATCACCAACTGTTATTCCAAAGCGTTTGCGTCTGAAATCTGCAATGGTATCTTTATATACGATAGTATAGTTGTGCAATAGACGTGATACTTGCTGGTTTTTCTTTTCGTCAGTAGTCCAATTAGATGTTTGAATATCAACAAAATCGTCTATTTCATTCAATACTTTTTGAGTATATTTTGCACCTTTTGCTACAATTTCTTGATTTAAGTAATTAACAAGTCCGGTTGATGTTTTACCGTTTAGTATTACAAAAAGTTTGTCAATTAGTCTCAACCTTAAGCTTTGTAGCTTAGTGTTCTCTTCTTTGTCAATTTTTTCAAGAAGTGTTTTTTCTGCAGCTTTTACTTTTTTATCTTTAGTAGTTCGCGAGAACAATTTTTTCTTGACCACAACACCGTACAGTGATGGTCCTGCTTTTAATGAAGCATCTTTTACATCTCCAGCTTTGTCGCCAAAAATTGCACGTAATAGCTTTTCTTCCGGTGTTGGATCTGATGCTCCTTTCGGAGTAATTTTTCCAACAAGGATGTCGCCAGGTACAATGTGAGCACCAACTCTTATCATACCGTTTTCGTCGAGATCTTTAGTCGCCTCTTCGCTTACGTTTGGAATATCGCTGGTTAACTCTTCTACTCCTCGTTTTGTTTCACGAACTTCAAGAATGTGTTCATCAATATGCAAAGAGGTGAAATAATCATCACGAACAACCTTTTCCGAAATTACAATAGCGTCTTCAAAATTGTAACCTTTCCAAGGCATGAATGCAACCATCAGATTTCTACCAAGTGCAAGTTCCCCATCTTTGGTAGCATATCCTGCAGTTAGAATATCACCTTTATTTACTTTTTGACCTACTCTTACAATAGGTTTCAAATTGATACAGGTGTTTTGATTTGTTTTTTGGAATTTAGTAAGGTTGTATCTTTTTGTATCTTCATCGAAACTTATAAGTTTCTCTTCTTCTGTTCGTTCGTATCTGATAACAATTTCTACTGCATCAACATACTCTACAACACCATTGCCTTCTGCAACAATTAGAATACGTGAATCTTCTGCTACCTCTCTTTCAATACCCGTTCCCACAATTGGTTGTTCGGGGTTTAATAATGGAACTGCTTGGCGCATCATGTTTGAACCCATAAGTGCACGGTTTGCATCATCATGTTCGAGAAATGGTATCAAAGAAGCAGCAATAGAAGCAATTTGGTTTGGAGCAACGTCCATTAGTTCTATCTCCTGTGGAGGAACAACTGGATAGTCGTCTTCAAACCTACTCTTTACACGGTCGCGGATAAATTTTCCATCATCATCTATTGGCGCATTAGCCTGAGCAATTGTTGAAAGGTCTTCCTCTTCGGCACTTAAGTATACAATACCTTTAGGAGATAAATCGACTTTTCCATCATTAACTTTTCTATAAGGTGTTTCAATGAAACCCATGTCATTGATTTTGGCGTAAACGCACATAGAAGAGATTAGTCCAATATTAGGACCTTCCGGGGTTTCAATAGGACATAAACGTCCGTAGTGTGTATAGTGAACGTCGCGTACTTCAAAGCCTGCTCTTTCACGTGAGATACCTCCAGGTCCGAGTGCTGACATACGTCTTTTGTGCGTCATCTCAGCCAACGGATTGGTTTGATCCATAAATTGTGATAGTGCATTTGTTCCAAAGAATGAATTTATTACAGAACTTAGAGTTTTTGCGTTAACTAAATCAACAGGCTTAAAAACCTCGTTATCACGAACGTTCATTCTTTCTCTTATAGTTCTTGTCATTCTGGCTAACCCAACTCCAAATTGGTTGTAGAGCTGTTCACCAACTGTCCTAACTCTACGATTACTCAGGTGGTCGATATCATCAACGTCTGCTTTAGAGTTGATAAGTTCAACCAAGTATTTTATTATCTGAATAATGTCTTCTTTTGTCAGTACCTTGACATTTGGATCGATAGATAGATTAAGTTTTTTATTAATTCTAAATCGACCAACATCTCCAAGGTCGTAGCGTTTGTCACTAAAAAACAGTTTGTCGATTACATCGCGCGCAGTAGACTCATCAGGTGGTTCACTACTTCGCAATGCACGATATATGAAAACAACAGCCTCTTTTTCCGAGTTCGTTGTATCTTTCTGTAAAGTGTTATATATGATAGCGTAATCGCTTTTTGAACTATCTTCTTTGTGTAGGAGTATAGTTTTTGCACCTGAATCGATTATCAAGTCAATGTGTGAGTTGTCGATAATGGTTTCACGGTTAACGATTATTTCGTTACGTTCGATTGAAACTACTTCTCCAGTATCCTCATCAACAAAGTCTTCAATCCAAGTTTTTAGTACTCTTGCAGCGAGTTTTCTACCAACAGCTTTTTTTAGACTTGTTTTGTTGACTTTGATTTCGTCTGCCAAGTCAAAAATTTGGATAATGTCTTTGTCACTTTCATATCCAATAGCTCGGAGTAAAGTAGATACCGGAAGTTTTTTCTTCCTGTCAATGTATGCGTACATTACATTGTTGATATCAGTTGAAAACTCAATCCAAGAGCCTTTGAAAGGAATAACTCTTGCTGAATATAGTTTAGTTCCGTTTGCGTGAACTGTTTGTGCAAAAAATACTCCTGGTGAACGGTGCAGTTGACTTACAATTACTCTTTCAGCACCATTTATGATAAATGTACCGCGTGGAGTCATATAGGGGACTGTTCCTAAATATACTTCTTGTACGACGGTATCAAAATCTTCATGTTCCGGGTCCGTACAGTATAGCCTAAGTTTTGCTTTTATGGGTACACTGTAGCTAAGTCCTCGTTCAATACACTCTTCAATGTCATATCTTGGAGGGTCTATAGAATAATCTAAAAACTCTAAAACAAAACTGTTTCGAGTGTCTGAGATAGGGAAGTTTTCTGTGAAAACTTTATATAAACCTTCTTTTTTACGCTCTTCGGGCGTACTGTTTAATTTGAAAAACTCTTCAAAAGATTTTAGCTGTAATTCCAGAAAATCAGGGTAGTCAAATTGCGATTTTGTAGAGGAAAAATTTATCCTATTTGTTTTGTTCAGACTCATAGTTTGTGTTATATATAAATTAACAATTAGAAAAAAACAACAAAAAGGCTTAGAGCACTTTAGGCTCTAAACCTTAACCCACAATATCGGATTATATTACTTGATTTCAACTTCTGCTCCAGCTTCTTCTAATTGGGTTTTTAAAGTTGTTGCTTCTTCTTTGCTAACGCCTTCTTTAATAGCTTTTGGCGCTGCATCGACTATCTCTTTAGATTCTTTAAGTCCTAGACCTGTTAATTCTTTAACAAGTTTTACTACTTGAAGTTTAGCTTGTCCAGCTGATTTAATGATAACATCAAAGCTGGTTTTTTCTTCGGCACCTGCTTCTGCTGCACCGCCTGCTGCGGGAGCAACAGCCGCTACAGCTGCAGCTGGTTCAATACCGTATTCGTCTTTAAGAATTGTAGCTAATTCGTTAACTTCTTTTACAGTTAAGTTTACTAACTCTTCCGCAAGTTTTTTCAAATCTGCCATTTTTTTTATTTTTTAAAAGGATTTTTACTAATTATTAATTTCTTTCTTGTAATGTTTTTACAACACCTGCTATTGTGTGACCACCCGACTGAAGCGAGCCAATAACTCGTTGAATTGGAGACTGTAGTAATGATATAATTTCTCCAATAAGTTCTTCGCGTGATTTAATGTTAGCAAGTGTTTCTAATTGGTCTGCGCCAATATATACAGATTCAGATACATAAGCACCTTTAAGAGATGGCTTAGGATTTTTCGGATTTTTCTTTTGAAAATCTTGTATCATTCTACCTGGCACGTTTCCAACTTCACAGAAAAAAATGGAAGTTGAACCTTTTAGTGTACCCAGTAGTTCTGTAAAATCGCCCTCAACTGACTCAAGAGCTTTTTGCATTAGAGTATTTTTGACAACTACCATGTTAATGTTTCTTTTAAAACACTCCTTGCGTAGTTCAAAAGTATCGGCTGCATTTAGTCCCGAGGTGTCAGTTATATAAAAGTGTCCATATTTTTGGATTTTTTCCTTGAGCGACTCAATGATTTGTGCTTTTTCTTCTCGTCTCATTTTCTATCAATTTTACTCATCAAATGACCTTACATCTACTTGGATGCCAGGGCTCATAGTACTACTTAAATAAACACTTTTAACGTATGTTCCTTTTGCACTTGTAGGCCTAAGCTTAATTAAAGTGTCAAAAAGTTCTTTCGCATTATCTTTAATTTTATCAGCATCAAACGATACTTTACCGATCGATGCATGAACGATACCAAATTTATCGACTTTGAAGTCAATTTTACCTGCTTTGACTTCCTTAACGGCAGCGCCTACTTCAGTTGTAACTGTACCACTTTTTGGGTTTGGCATAAGTCCACGAGGTCCTAAAATTCGACCCAATGCACCAACTTTACCCATTGTCTGTGGAGTTGTAATAATTACGTCAACATCAGTCCAGCCACCCTTAATTTTTTCGATATAATCATCTAAGCCAACGTGATCTGCACCAGCTGCTTTAGCTTCTTCTTCTTTATCGGGCGTACATAGTACAAGAACTCTTGTTTGTTTTCCTGTACCGTGAGGTAGTGACACTACACCACGAACCATTTGGTTTGCTTTACGTGGGTCAACACCTAATCGAACGTCCAAATCAACTGAAGAGTCAAACTTTGTAAAAGTAATCTCTTTTACTAATTTGGCTGCTTCTTCGATTTTATAGATCCTGCCGGCTTCGATCTTTTCGTATGCTCGCTTTTGATTTTTTGTAAGTTTTGCCATAACAAATTGATCTTTTATTACTGATTAAAATTTAGGATCACCAGTTACAGTGATTCCCATACTTCGGGCAGTACCGGCAATCATTTGCATAGCCGCCTCTATGGTTAATGCATTCATGTCAACCATTTTGCCTTCTGCTATGGTGCGAATGTTATCCCATGATATTGAGCCTACTTTTTTTCTATTAGGCTCGGCAGATCCGCTCTGGATTTTTGAAAGTTCTTTCAGTTGTACTGCTACAGGTGGTTCTTTGACAACGAAGTCAAATGATTTGTCACCGTAAACAGTAATAATAACAGGTAGAACTTTGCCAGCTTTGTTTTGTGTGCGTGCGTTGAATTGCTTGCAAAACTCCATGATGTTCACTCCCTTTGAACCTAATGCAGGCCCAACTGGAGGAGAGGGATTGGCTGCACCCCCTTTGATTTGCAATTTAATAAACGCTGCAACTTCTTTTGCCATAATGTTCTTTTCTAATTAAAAAATTACTCTTTCTCTACCTGTGAGAAGTTTAGTTCTACAGGGGTGCGTCGTCCAAAAATTTTGACGATAACTTTCAATTTTTTCTTTTCATCGTGTACCTCCTCAATTGTACCGCTGAAACCATCGAAAGGACCTTCAGTAATTTTTACGCTTTCACCAACAATAAAAGGAATGTTGATTTCTTCATCCATTTCCAACATTTCGTCCATTTTTCCCATAATCCTCCGAACCTCGTTATCACGTAGAGGTATCGGCTCACCATCTGGAGTACCAAGAAAACCTATGACGTTTGTTAAACCACGAATGATATGCGGTATTTCTCCAACCATTGCAGCTTCTATCAATACGTATCCGGGAAAACTAGCGCGTTCTTTGCTGATTTTTTTTCCATTACGTATTTGAAAAACCTTTTCGGTTGGTATAAGAACCTGCGATACGAATTCCGTAAGTTCAAGATTACGAATTTCGCTTTCGATCAGCTCTTTCACCTTTCGTTCTTTACCGCTTACTGCGCGGACAACGTACCATTTTTTGTCCATTGATATTACTTGTTTTACAAGTCTTTAGTAAAAAATATTATAGACAACACTCATTAAATTTGAAAAAGTGATGTCCATTACATAAATGAGGAGTGCTATGATTAAGGAAGCAACCATTACTACTACTGTGCTGGACTGAAGTTCGTTCCATTTAGGCCACGAAACTTTATGTACCATTTCGTCATAAACGACTTTTAAATAATTTCTAATTCTTTTCATCGATGTTTAAAATTGCCAGAAATAAAAAATAAACCTACATATTTCAATGGTCTGAAATTTCAATTGTAAGTCTATTACATTCTTAATTCTTAATATATTAGTTTTGACAATTAATAACTTTACTCGCAGGGGCGGAGAGGCTCGAACTCCCGACTTCCGGTTTTGGAGACCGGTGCTCTACCAACTGAACTACACCCCTAAAATATGCCATTGAGTTTTAACTCAATGGCATTATACTATATCAAAAATTATTATTCAATAATTTCTGTTACTTGACCTGCGCCAACTGTACGACCACCTTCACGAATTGCAAATCGCAATCCTTGACCGATAGCAACCGGGTAAATTAACTCTACATTAATTGTCACGTTGTCACCTGGCATTACCATATCAACACCCGCTGGCAATTGAATTGTTCCAGTGATATCCAATGTACGGATGAAAAACTGTGGGCGATAGTTGTTATGGAATGGAGTGTGACGACCGCCTTCTTCTTTTTTCAAGATATACACTTCAGCCTTAAATTTTGTGTAAGGCTTGATAGTATTTGGGTGTGCAATAATTTGTCCACGTTTAATATCTTTTTTGTCGATACCGCGAAGTAATAAACCAACGTTATCACCAGCTTCACCGCGGTCAAGAATTTTACGGAACATTTCAACTCCAGTAACAACACTTTTCTTGTTTTCGCCAAGTCCAATAATTTGAACTTCGTCACCAGTTTTAACTACACCTGTTTCAATACGACCTGTAGCAACTGTTCCACGACCTGTAATTGAGAATACGTCTTCAACAGGTAGTAAGAAAGGTTTGTCAACAAGACGTGTTGGAAGTGGAATGTATGAGTCAACAGCAGCCATTAATTCCATTATTTTTTCTTCCCACTCTGGTTCACCATTGAGTGCACCTAGTGCAGAACCGCGGATTACAGGGGTGTTGTCTCCATCAAATTTATAGAAACTAAGTAGTTCACGAACTTCCATTTCAACTAGTTCTAACATCTCTTCGTCGTCAACCAAGTCAACTTTGTTTAAGAAAACAACTATACTTGGAACGTTTACCTGACGAGCCAAAAGAATGTGCTCACGAGTTTGAGGCATAGGACCATCGGTCGCAGCAACAACTATAATAGCACCGTCCATTTGGGCAGCACCTGTTACCATGTTTTTAACGTAGTCAGCGTGACCAGGACAGTCAACGTGAGCATAGTGACGATTCTCTGTTTCATATTCAACGTGCGAAGCACTAATGGTAATTCCACGCTCTTTTTCTTCTGGAGCATTGTCAATTGAATCGAAGTCGCGCACTGCGCTCAATCCTTTGCTTGCAAGTACTTTAGTAATAGCAGCAGTAAGAGTTGTTTTTCCATGGTCAACGTGGCCAATTGTTCCTACGTTAACGTGTGGCTTGGTCCTTTGATACTGTTCTTTAGCCATAATTTTTAAATGTTAAATATGTTATTGTTTTAGGTTCAAAAAAATCACTCTTGAGCCAATGATGGGAATTGAACCCATGACCTCTTCCTTACCAAGGAAGCGCTCTACCCCTGAGCTACATCGGCACTATATTTGAGCGGGAGACGGGGCTCAAACCCGCGACCCTTAGCTTGGAAGGCTAATGCTCTATCGACTGAGCTACTCCCGCTTATAATATGAAAACAAAACGTGGGGAGAGAAGGATTCGAACCTCCGAAGGCATATGCCAGCAGATTTACAGTCTGCCCCAGTTGGCCACTTTGGTATCTCCCCATACATTCAAAAAATTAGAGCCGATGGAGGGATTCGAACCCACGGCCTGCTGATTACAAATCAGCTGCTCTGACCAACTGAGCTACATCGGCGATCTCAAAGAGTTTTTACTCCCCTTAATCTTTTGGGAATGCAAATGTAGGGAAGTTTTTTTATTTTACAAAGAAAAATGAAAAATTTTCTTTTATAATATTATTTTTTATTGCGTCTTAACTTTTCTTTATATCTAACTAGCTGAACTTTTAATGCGTCGACACATTGGGCTGTTGACTCTTCAAATGTTTTAGATTGACGGCTAGCAAATAAATCGTTATTTGGGATTTCTACTCTTATTTCTGTAATTTTGTTTTCAGATGTTTGACTGTTTTCTAATCGTAAAAAAACTTCAAAACCAACTATATTGTCAAATATTTGTGATAGTTTCGATAGCTTAGCTTCGATAAAATCAATAAGTTTTTGGTCTGCGTCAAACTTAATCGAATGAATTTTTATGTTCATAGTGGTTCCTCCTTTTATTATTAATATGTATTGTTTTAATTTCTTGGATGGGCTTGTTTGTGTGCCTTTTTTAATTTTTCAAAGTTATTATGTGCGTAAATTTGTGTTGCAGCCAAAGAGGTGTGTCCCAACAACTCTCTGATGGCGTTTAAATCTGCTCCTGCGTTTAACATATGTGTTGCAAAGGTATGTCGTAAAGTGTGTGGGCTGCGTTTAGTCATAGTAGTCACGTTATCTAAACTGTTCCGTACTAAAAGATAAACAAACTTAGGATACAAAGGTTTGCCTTTGTCGGTAACAAATAGGTAATCATTTTCGTTTCCGTGGGTTTTGCGTCTTAAATGTATGTATGAATCAAGCTGTTGTACAAACCAGTTAGGAATTGGAATGTTTCTTTGCTTGTTACGTTTCCCCAAAACAGATATATATTTTCTATCTCTATCAATATCGTTTATTTTTAAGTTTATTAGTTCAGCACGTCTAATGCCAGTTAAATATAGTAGAGAGAGAATTGTGTTTGTTCTCATTTTGGGAAAGTCTTCTGTTGAAAATTCAGAAAGTGATAGTGAATCAATTTGAGATTCTTCAAGGAAAGAGGGTAATTGTTTTTGCTTTTTGGGCAACAAAATATTTAGTGCGGGGTTCTTTTTTATATTCCCGCATATGATATGGTATTTATAGAACGATTTTAATGATGATATTCTTCTGTGAATAGTGGTTTTGCTCTCTTTTTTTTCTAATAACACAAGAAGCCATTCCCGTACATCTTTGGATGTAGCTGAGAGTGGCTCTTTATTGTTATTGGTTTCGTTTAAAAACTCAATAAATAGTTTTATATCTGATGTGTATTCTCTTACAGTGTGTTCAGAGAATTTGCGTTCAAAACGAATGTGTTTTATGTATTGTTCTAATGCTTCGCTCATGTTTGCAATATAGCAATATTCAATACAAAAAACAAGTGGAATTTAATTATTTTCCTCTTGGACTTGAAGATGTTGTTTATAGACGGCTTTTTGAAGTGTTCTGCGACGTAATTCACTTTTTTTGTTAAATTGTTTGCGATTACGAATTTCTTTCATTCTTCCGGTTTTTTCAAACTTACGTTTGTAGCGTTTTAGTGCGCGGTCAATGTTTTCGCCTTCTCTAACAGGTATTATTATCATAGTATAAATTAATTAATAAAAAGTTTTTTAATATTTGGGACTGCAAATTTAGATAATAGGTTTTATTATAACAAATATTTTATAAATTTAATTTTTATTTGGTTTCGTATAAATTTGTTTTATTAGCTAGTAATGTGAA